>Ga0181555_1000007_pt1 | contig 245753 bp, 254 predicted proteins | sample 011ome_15_FD_145601 | JGI IMG/M metagenome (GOLD analysis project Ga0181555, IMG submission 145601) | Coastal salt marsh microbial communities from the Groves Creek Marsh, Skidaway Island, Georgia - 011504AT metaG (spades assembly) | ecosystem: Environmental > Aquatic > Marine > Intertidal...
CATCGGCGATGACGCCGTGGCGAACAAGGGCATCGGGCGGCTGAACGTCCTTGATCTGCAGGTCCAGATCCGACGGACGCCCAAGCCCGTCATCGCGATGGTGGCCGGCTACTCGATCGGGGGCGGCCATGTCCTTCACGTCGTCTGCGATCTGACCGTGGCGGCCGACAACGCTCGCTTCGGCCAGACCGGGCCAATGGTCGGATCCTTCGACGGCGGCTACGGATCAGGCCTGCTCGCGCGCACGATCGGGCAGAAGAGGTCGCGGGAGGTCTGGTACACGTGTGGGCAGTACGGGGCAGCGCAGGCGTACGACTGGGGGCTCGTCAATGAGGTGGTCCCCGTGGAGGATCTGGAGATCGCCACCGTCGACATGGCCTGCCGAATGCTGGAGATGTCGCCCCTGGCTCTGCGCATGCTCAAGGCATCGCACAACGCAGCGGACGACGGACTCGCCGGTGTGCAGCAGCTCGCAGGCGATGCCACGCTGCTGTTCTACATGACAGAGGAAGCGCAGCACGGGCGCGATGCCTTCACGAACAAGCGCAAGCCCGACTTCCGGCAGTTCCCCAAGCGCCCCTGATGCCCTCGACCCCCTCGCTGCAGGACGTCCTGCAGGCGGCAGTGCCCTTCGCACTGCCGCTGCGGAGGACCTTCCGCGGCGTGGACGTGCGCGAGGGCGTGCTGATCAAGGGGCCGTCCGGATGGGGGGAGTTCGCACCGTTTGACGACTACCCAGACCGCGCCGCCGCGCGGTGGCTCGCGAGTGCGGTGGAGGCCTCGTTCGGTGAGTGGCCGGTGCAGCTCCGCGATGAGATTGCGGTGAACGCGATCATTCCTGCGGTCAGCTCCGACGATGCCGCGGGGCTCGCCCGATCGGCGATCCTGGAGCAGGGCTGCCACACGATCAAGGTGAAGGTCGGCTCGGCTGCTCTCAGCGAGGACGAGGCGCGCGTCGCGACGGTCCGAGACGTGCTCGACACGGTGCTCGGTCGCGGAGTCGGAGTCATTCGGATCGATGCGAACGGTGCGTGGGATGTCGAGCGCGGTGCGGTCGCCCTGCGCCGCCTCAGTGCCTACGGGATCGAATACGTCGAGCAGCCCTGTGCCACGCGCGAGGAGATGCGCGAGCTCCGCTCCCGAGTGGACGTTCGGTTCGCGGTGGATGAGCTCATCCGGCGTTCGGCCGGCGTCGTGACGAAGGTGTCCGACTTCGCCGATGTTGCCATCCTGAAGCCCGCTCCCTTGGGCGGAGTGGCCGCAACTGTCCGTCAGGCAGAGGCGCTCGATGTTCCGGTGGTCGTCAGCGGATCACTGGACTCCTCGGTCGGTCTCGAGACGGCGTTGGCCGCCGCGGCGGCTCTGCCCGACCTGCCGTTCGCCAGCGGACTCGGCACGGGAGTCCTCCTCGCGGAGGATCTGGGCGAGCCGCTCGTCCCTCGTGAGGGACGCATCCCTGTCCGCCGCAGCGGGCCGAGCCTTCCGGATCTGCTGGCGGCCCGCGATCGGCTCTCAGATGAGCGCGCCGAGTACTGGCGCCAGCGCATCGCACGTGCGTGGGCCGTGAAAGAGTGACCGCGTGAATCCGTCCACTGCCGAGGCGCATGTCCTCGTCGATGAACTCCTCCGGTGCGGTGTCACGGATGCCGTGCTTGCGCCCGGCTCGCGATCGACACCGTTGGCCCTGGCCCTGGCTGCCGTGGAGGCACGAGGTGACCTCACGCTGCACGTGCGCCTTGACGAGCGCTCAGCCGGGTACACGGCCCTGGGGATCGCGAAGGTCACGGGGGTGCCTGCGGTGGTCGTGACGACCTCCGGCACCGCCGCAGTGAATCTGCATCCGGCGATCGTCGAGGCCGACGAGTCTGCGGTTCCCATGATCGTCCTGACGGCGGATCGGCCACCGCGGCTGCGGGATGTGGGCGCCAACCAGACCATTGATCAGACGCGGGTGTTCGGCAGTGATGTGCGCATCACCATCGATATGGCAACGGCGGTCCGGGAGATCGGACAGGTGCGCTACTGGCGCTCGACCATCTCGCGTGCCGTCGCCCTCTCCACCGATGCCCTCCGGCCAGGCCCTGTCCATATCAACGTGCCCTTCGACGAGCCGCTCGTCCCGCAGGGAAGCGAGCCATGGCCTGAGGAGCTCGATGGCCGTCCGGAGGGGCGACCGTGGACTGCTGACGCGCGACTCGTGGCCGGCATGAGCACTCCGTTGGACGATGTGCTCGACGCCCTGCTCGATGACGCTGTGGTTCCGGCGCGCGGCGTCGTTGTCCTTGGCGATCACCAGGACACTGAGGCCATCGATCTCGTCGACGACCTTGCGGACGCGCTGGGTTGGCCGGTGATCTCAGAGCCGAGCGGCAATGGGGCCGGCTGCAGTACTGCGCTGAGCCATGCGCCGCTGCTCATGGCCGACGATGTCTTCGCCGAGGCGCATGTGCCGGACTTCGTCCTGACCGTCGGCCGCATCGGTTTGAATCGATCGATCCTGCGCATGATCGGCCGAGCGGGGCTGCACGTCGCGGTCGACACGCGTCCACTGTGGAGCGACCCGACTCGGTCAGCGGACATCGTGGTCGCCTCGGTTCCCCTGCCGCCCGTCGAAGCCGAGATCGACGAGGAATGGCTGGAGTCCTGGCAGCGAGCCGACGTGCTGGCCGCGGCCGCGGTGGAGACGGCCCTCTTCTCATCCGATGACGCGCTCACCGGCATGCACGTCGCCCGGCTCACGGCAGCCCAGGTGCCCGATGGCGGCATGCTCTTCGTAGGAGCGTCCTGGCCGGTCAGGCATTTGGGCTCGTTCGCCGCCAACACCGTTCAAGAGGCCGTGGTCATCGGCAACAGAGGCACGTCCGGGATTGACGGCTGCATCTCCACCGCGTGGGGTGCCGCTGCCGCGCTGCAGGCGAACGGCGGTGCGGGAGCCATCGCGCTGATCGGCGACCAGACCTTCCTCTACGACTCCAACGGCCTTCTGGCACCTGCTGAGGAGGACCGCCCCGATCTCGTGATCGTCGTGCCTGACAACGACGGTGGCGGCATCTTCTCCACCCTCGAACAGGCCGGTGCCACTGCGGCATCCACCTTCGATCGGGTGTTCGGAAACCCCTTGGGCATCGATATCGCGGAGGTGGCCTCGTCGCTCGGAATATCCGCCGTGACGGTGGATTCGGCAACGGCACTCACCTCCGCTCTGGAGGACGCCCTGGGAGCGGGGGGAGTGCGCGTGGTGGTGGCGCGAACCTGCTCGCGGGAGCGGGAGGCCGAGATCTTGTCCGAGGTCCAGCGCGCGGTCGGATCGGCGCTGGAATCGGCATGACCCTTCGGTCGGTCGCGCCCCGGCGTAGCGTGACCCCGTGAGTGTCGATCCGGTCGCCAGGCAGCGCATCCTCGATGCTGCCGCTGCCCTTCTGGTGCAGCGCGGGGTGGCCTCGGTTCGGCGTCGAGACGTGGCTGCTGCTGCCGATGTCAGCCGACGGCAGGTCGACGAACTGGCGGCATCCCGCACCGACCTTCTGCGCATGCTCATCGACATCCTGCCGTTTCCTCCGGTGGCGGTGCGAATGGCGGAGCAGGCCGAGAATCCCGACGAGCCGGCTCTCCGGGCGCTGCTTCGCGCAGCTCGCGAGGTACTGGGTGATCCGGGGGCGGCGTGGGATCCGCTGGAGCTGCAGGCGATCGCCATGGCCCCGTATGACGAGCGGCTGCGGGCCGATGTTGCTGAGCGCATGGAACGACGATGGGCAGCGGCCGAGGCCGTCATCCACCAGTTGCGTGAGCCAGGTAGCGACTCCGATGCAGCGGTCATCGATGACTCTGCTGCGGCGCTGCACCTGATCGCCGTGGGCCTGGGGCTGGCCATGCTGGCGCCGGTGGCCCCTCGCTGGAGCGATGCCCGCGCCTGGACGGGCCTGACCGCCCGACTCCTGGAGACCCTCGCGCCAGCCGAGCGCGCGGACAGCAGAGTCAATGACCTGAGGTGGCGGGCACGCATCACCGTCCCTGCGCAGGCGGCAGTGGTCGCCCACCTCCTGCGAGTGCTCTCGCAGTTGGGGGTTCGGGTGGTCAGCCTCTTCACGTCGAGAATCGACGATGACCGACAACTGGTGGATCTCTTCCTCACGTCGATGTCAGATCTGGATCGCTCGACGATCGTGCACGCACTGTCAGCCGTGGGCAGCGATGTCATCGTCACGTTCGGGCGTGAGGAGGATGCGACGGACATCGCCACCAGGGTCCTGCACCTGAGTGCCGAACTCGTCCAGCATCCCGAGCAGACGCCGCAGGCTGCTGCGGAACTGGTTCTGGCTGACTCATGGGAGGTGCTCGACGCCGCAGAGGGAGCAGACTCAACCTCCTTCGTGCTGCGTCTCCAGTGGTCTCCGGAGCGTCATGTGCTCCTGCACCGAGTGCGGGCACCCTTCACGCGGATCGAGCGGAACCGGGCCTCTGCGCTGCTGGATCTCGTCGCCGCACGATCGGAGGCCATGGGTGAGCCCGACGGGTTCGGATGGCGCGTTAACGTCAGGGATGGGCGCACGATCACCATCCGATTGAGTCGTCCGGCCGACACGTCGGCGGTCGAGGACCTGCATGCCCGGTGCTCCGAGGAATCTCGCTATGAGCGCTACTTCACGCCGATGAACACGTGGCGCGAGGATCACCTTCGTCGGGTGTCCGGCGGGCACCGGGGCGCCACGCTCGTCGCGACCGATGCCGACGGTGTCGTCATCGCACTCGGAAACGTGTTTCCGATCGGTCCTGAGGATGCGGACGCTGCGGAGATTGCGGTGCTTGTCGACGATGCGTGGCATGGCAAGGGAGTCGGCGGGGCGCTGACGGAGCGACTCGTCGAGGTCGCCCGTCGGATGGAGTTCCGGCGACTGGTTGCCTATGTGCTCGGCAGCAATCGACCGATGCGCGCCCTGCTCGCGTCCTCGAGCGTCGACTGGAAGGTGACCGATGATCACGATCTGGGGCCCGCGGTCGTGTGCCTTGTCGCGGACCTGGACTGATCAGTCTCGTCGGCTAGAGGGCTCCGCGAATGGGCCGGAGCTTGGCATTCGACTCGGCCAGTTCGTCCTTCGGGTCGGAGCCGGCCACGATGCCGCATCCGGCAAAGGCTCTCAGCCGGTTTCCCTCGAGGTCGATCTCCGCACAGCGCAGGGCAATGCCGAACTCGCCGTCTCCGTGATGGTCGAACCATCCGACCGGGCCGGCGTATCGGCCGCGATCCATGCCCTCGAGTTCGCGGATGACTCCGAAGGCGCGCTCGGTAGGCGTCCCGCACACGGCGGCGGTCGGGTGCAGTGAGGCGGCCAGGGCGAGCACCGTCGAGGAGTCGGCCAGACGCCCGGTGACGTCCGTGGCCAGATGCTGAACGTTGGCGAGTTCCAGGACGCGTGGCCGTTCGGGAACCTCGAGATCCGTGCAGTGCGCGGCAAGGGCTTTGGCGACCGAGTGAACCGCGTACTCGTGCTCCATCGCGTCCTTGTCGCTGGCTAGCAGCGCCTTGGCCAGGCCGGCATCGTCGCGACTGTCGCGCCGGCTCACCGTTCCGGCGAGGACTCGGCTCGTCACCAGGTCGCCGGTTCGTCGCACCAGCAGCTCCGGGGTTGCGCCCAGCAGGTCGCCGACGCAGAACGTCCACGTCGAGGGGTACTCCTCCGCGAGATTGCGCAGGAGGTAGCGCGGATCGAAGTCGCCGGATACCTCGCCGATGATGTCGCGTGCGAGGACGACCTTGTCGAGTTCCCCTGCGGTGATGCGTTGCACGGCCTCGGCAACGACGGCCTGCCACGTCGCTGCGGGCAGGCTCCCGTCGGTCCAGGTGACGGACGTCGGGGGGGAGGGCACGGATGCCGCGGGAAGGCGTGCGGGAGGCTCGGTGTCGTCTCCGATGGTCGTGATCCACGCCTGCCCTGAACGACGGCCGACGATCACCTGGGGGAGGACGACGAGGGATGTCGCCGTCTCGTCGTCGAAGGAGAAGGAACCGAATGCGACCGGTCCGGTGCCGGGCATGCTCACGGTGTCGTCGATGTCGGCTGCTGCGCAGAGGTTGGACCACCAGCGCTGGGTTCGGCTGAATCGCTCGGGCCCTCGAACCTCAAGTCGCGCGGCCACTCCCCAGCCGATCAGCCCCTCACCGTTTCTGACCCAGGCCACGGGATCGTTCATGGGCAGGTGGGCCAGCAGGTTGACCGGATCGGGAAGGGGGCGCGTGGTGACGCGAATGCGCCCACCGGTCGCGCCCGAGGGATGCTTCCGCAGGGACTCCTCTGACGGAGGCAGCGGCGCGGGGGAGGTCACACGGCAAGCGTAGGGGCAGTGCCGATGGGTGGCATGTCCACGTGGATGGTTGGATCGGGGAGTGGCACGCGCTGACCTGGACAAGGCCCCTCATGACGTTGCCGCCATGTTTGACGACGTGGCGGAGAAGTACGACATCACCAACGACGTCCTCTCCGCGGGGCAGACCCGTCGCTGGCGATCGGCAGTGCTGCGAGCGGTCGACCCGCAGCCGGGGGAGCGAATTCTTGATCTTGCTGCTGGAACGGGAACGTCCAGCGTTCCGTTCGCCAAGGCAGGGGCGACAGTGGTGCCGACGGACTTCTCCCTCGGGATGCTGCAGGTGGGCAAGCGCCGTCAGCCCGACCTTCCCTTTGTTGCAGGCGACGGAATGTTCCTGCCGTTCAAGGACGGAGCATTTGACGCCGCGACGATCTCGTTCGGGCTGCGCAACATCCACGATCGTGGCGCCGGTCTGGCCGAACTGCTTCGGGTGGTGCGTCCTGGCGGCCGTCTCGTCGTCTGCGAGTTCTCGCACCCGACGTGGGCACCGTTCCGCACGGTCTACTCCGAGTACCTCATGAAGGCATTGCCGGTCATCGCCGAGCGGACATCGTCCAACCCCGAGGCCTACGTCTACCTGGCCGAGTCGATTCGTGCCTGGCCGAATCAGGAGACGCTCGGTCAGGAGATGCTGGCGGTGGGGTGGAACCGGGTGCAGTGGCGGAATTTGAGTGGGGGCATCGTGGCGTTGCACCGCGCCTGGCGCGAGGAATGAGTGCGACAAAGTCGTGCGAGTCCCGGAGCGGCGGGGCCATGGGTGTGCGCCTGGCGCGAGGAATGAGTGCGACGAAGTCGTGCGAGTCCCGGAGCGGCGGGGCCATGGGTGTGCGCCTGGCGCGAGGAATGAGTGCGGTTGGGAGCGATGTGAAAGTCATGACCGGTCACCACTATGCTTGCGGCGGTCGTGAAGAGTTTCACAAACGCGCAATTCGTGAGGAGATCCGGGCTTGAACGTCTACATCCCGATCCTCGTACTCGGTCTACTTGCACTCGGCTTCTCAGTCTTCTCCGTCACCGCCGCGACATTCACCGGACCCAAGCGGTACAACCGAGCCAAGTACGACGCCTACGAGTGCGGCATTGAGCCCACGCCCCAGCCCATTGGCGGCGGACGGTTCCCGGTCAAGTACTACCTGACCGCGATGATGTTCATCATCTTCGACATCGAGCTGGTCTTTCTTTACCCGTGGGCGGTCGCCTTCGACCAGCTCGAATGGTTCGGGTTCATCGCAATGATGCTCTTCTTGTTCAACCTGATGGTGCCGTACGTCTATGAATGGCGTCGCGGCGGACTCGACTGGGACTAGGAGATACCCATGGGTCTTGAAGAATCACTTCCGTCTGGCGTCCTTCTCACCACGGTGGAGAAGTTCGCGGGCTATGCCCGCAAGGGGTCACTGTGGCCGGCGACCTTCGGTCTTGCCTGCTGCGCGATCGAGATGATGGCGGCCGGTGGTCCCCGCTTCGACATCGCTCGGTACGGCATGGAGGTGTTCCGTGCCTCGCCGCGTCAGGCCGACCTCATGATCGTGGCGGGGCGCGTCAGTCAGAAGATGGCCCCGGTCGTCCGCCAGATCTACGATCAAATGCCGAATCCCAAGTGGGTCATCGCCATGGGCGTGTGCTCATCGAGCGGGGGCATGTTCAACAACTACGCGATCGTCCAGGGCGTTGATCACATTGTGCCCGTGGACATCTACCTGCCGGGCTGTCCGCCTCGGCCGGAGATGCTCTTCGACGCGATCCTGAAGCTCCACGACAAGATCCAGGACACCAAGATCGGTGCGAATCGCCGTGAGGAGGTCGCTGAGCTGGAGGCTGTTGCGCTCACGGCCCCGACCACCCTTGAGCTGAAGGGCCTCATGCGATGACCGACGCTCATCATCCAGCCGTCCCGCAGGGGGTCGAGGAACTCGACATCATCGGTGTTCGCCATGGCGCTTTCGGTGCGGCTGACGGCGGCGATACGAGTGGCTTCGGTGGACTGGTTGATCCCATCGTCATGCCGGCTCCGGCCATCCGACCTTTCGGGGGATGGTTCGACGAGGTCTCCGACGAGCTCGAGCTCGCCCTTCAGGCAGGGGGCCTGCCGGCCACCGAGGCGATCGAGAAGGTCGTCATCTATAAGGACGAGATCACCTATCACGTTCGCCGTGAGCACCTGCTCGCCTTCGTGACGATGCTTCGCGATGAGCCTGGGCTGCGCTTCGAGATGTGCCTGGGCGTCAACGGCGTCCACTACCCGGGCGAGACGGGCCGCGAGCTCCACGCGGTTTATCACTTCCTGTCGATCACCCACAACCGCCGCGTCCGCGTGGAGGTGTCAGTGGCCGACGGCGACGCCGTCATCCCGTCCATCGTTGCGGTGTACCCCACATGCGACTGGCATGAGCGCGAGACGTGGGACTTCTTCGGGATCGTCTTCGACGGCCACCCGGCTTTGACGCGCATCATGATGCCGGACGACTGGCCCGGTCATCCCCAGCGCAAGGACTACCCGCTCGGCGGCATCCCCGTCGAGTTCAAGGGCGGGACAATCCCGCCGGCCGACCAGCGGAGGTCGTACAACTGATGTCGACCGACAACGTCACCTTCACCAATGCTGCTGGCTCTGAGGAGGCAGACGACTACGCGGGCTCCTACGACACCACCGAGGGGCGCGTCTACAACGTCTCGGGCGGTGACTGGGGCACGATCGCCGGTGCGCCCGATGGCGAGCACGATCGCATCGTGGTCAACATGGGCCCTCAGCACCCCTCGACCCACGGCGTTCTCCGCCTGATTCTGGAGATCGACGGCGAGACGGTCACCGAGGCCCGGGCGGGCATCGGCTACCTGCACACCGGCATCGAGAAGAACATGGAGTTCCGCTCGTGGGTGCAGGGCGTCACGTTCGTCACGCGCATGGACTACCTCACCCCGATGTTCAATGAGGTGGCCTACTGCCTAGCGATCGAGAAGGCGCTGGGCATCACCGACCAGATCCCCGAGCGGGCCAGCGTCATCCGCGTGATGATGATGGAGCTGAACCGGATCTCCTCCCACCTGGTGGCCCTGGCCACCGGCGGTATGGAGCTCGGTGCGCTGACGGCGATGGAATTCGGCTTCCGCGAGCGCGAACTCGTCCTCGACATCTTTGAGATGGTGACGGGCCTGCGCATGAACAGCGCCTATATCCGCCCTGGTGGTGTGGCGCAGGACCTACCGGCCGACGGCGAGCAGAAGATTCGCGACACCCTCCCGCTGCTGCGCAAGCGGCTCAAGGACACCGCCGATCTGCTCGTCGACAATGCGATCTGGATGGGACGCACGGTCGACATCGGCTACCTCGATCTGGCCGGCTGCATGGCTCTGGGCATCACCGGTCCTGTGCTGCGGTCCACGGGTCTTCCGCACGACCTGCGCAAGAGCCAGCCTTACTGCGGCTATGAGAACTACGAGTTCGACGTCATCACGAAGACGTCCTGCGATGTCTATGGCCGCTTCCTGATTCGCATCGAGGAGATGGAGCAGTCGCTGCGCATCGTCGAGCAGGCCCTCGACAAGCTCAAGCCGGGCCCCGTGATGATCGAGGACAAGAAGATCGCGTGGCCTGCGCAGCTTTCCATCGGCAGTGATGGTCAGGGCAACTCCCCTGAGCACATCAAGGAGATCATGTCGGAGTCGATGGAGGCACTGATCCATCACTTCAAGCTGGTCACCGAGGGGTTCCGGGTCCCTGCCGGGCAGGTCTATGTGGGCATCGAGTCGCCCAAGGGAGAGCTCGGATGTCACATCGTGAGCTCTGGCGGCACTCGCCCCTACCGCGTGCATTTCCGCGACCCGTCCTTCACCAATCTGCAGGCGGTGGCGGCCATGAGCGAGGGCAGCATGATCTCCGACATCATCGCCGCGGTTGCGAGCATTGACCCGGTCATGGGCGGCGTGGACCGCTAGGCGACAAGGAAGAGACGACATGACAATCAGCGAGGGCACTCGCGACCAACTGCAGCAGTTGGTCGCGCGTTATCCGCGTCCGCGTTCGGCACTCATGCCGATGCTGCACCTCATGCAGAGCCTTGAGGACGAAGTCACGCCCGAGGGCATCTCTGCCTGCGCCGAGATGGCCGGTGTCAGTCCGGCCGAGGCGACTGCGGTGGCGTCCTTCTACACGATGTACAAGCGCCGCCCGGTGGGCAAGCACCACATCGGCGTCTGCATCAACACTCTGTGCGGACTCCTCGGCGGTGACGCTGTCTACGAGGCGCTCAGCGAGCGCCTTGGTGTCGGAAATGATCAGCCCACTTCCGACGGTGACTTCTGGCTCGAGCGAATCGAGTGCCAGGCGGCGTGCACCCACGCGCCTGTCATGACCGTGGACTGGGAGTACATGGACGACGTCACCCCCTCGAGTGCGGTCGAGGTCATCGACCGTCTGCAGCGCGGGGAGACGGTCCATTCCACCCGCGGTCCGGCCATCCGCGGATTCCGCGCCACGGAGCACACGCTCGCCTTCCCTGAGGACGGGCTGGCCGCCGAGGGCACCCCGGTTGACGACAAGATGCTCGCCGGTCTGCGGATCGCCAAGGAGCGCGGCATGTCGGCACCCGTTGCAGGACAGGAGGGCTGAGCCATGACATTGACACCGGTCATCACCGAGCACTGGGACGATCCCGAGCTCTTCACCCTTGCGGGTTACCGCAGGCATGGTGGCTACACAGCTTTGGCCAGCGCTCTTCGCCAAGACCCCGATGCCATCATCACGACGGTCAAGGACTCTGGTCTGAGGGGCCGTGGCGGGGCCGGCTTCCCCACCGGGCTGAAGTGGAGCTTCGTTCCTCAGAACGACGGCAAGCCTCACTACCTGGTGGTGAATGCCGACGAGTCCGAGCCGGGTGCCTGCAAGGACATCCCGATCATGATTGCCAACCCGCACGCACTGGTCGAGGGCGTCATCATCACTTCGTACGCCATTCGTGCGAACCACGCTTTCATCTACATTCGGGGCGAGGTGCCCGAGGCGATTCGCCGCGTGGCCAACGCCATCCGCGAGGCGCGCGAGGCCGGACTCATCGGGACGAACATCGAGGGCAGCGGTTTCGACCTCGATGTCGTCGTGCACTCCGGCGCGGGCGCGTACATCTGCGGCGAGGAGACCGCCCTTCTCGACTCCCTCGAGGGGTACCGCGGTCAGCCGCGTCTGAAGCCGCCATTTCCCGCCGTGGCCGGGCTGTATGCATCGCCCACGGTCATCAACAATGTCGAGACCATCTGCAACATCCCCTACATCGTGGGCCGCGGTGTGGACTGGTTCCGCACCTTCGGCACCGAGAAGTCCCCGGGATTCAAGGTGTTTGCCGTCTCCGGTCATGTGAATCGCCCGGGCATCTACGAGGCTCCTCTCGGCATCACGATGCGCGAGCTGCTCGACTACGCGGGCGGCATGATCGACGGCCGCGAGGTGAAATTCTGGCTGCCGGGCGGCTCGTCCGTGCCGATGCTCACTGCCGAGCACCTTGATGTGCCTATGACGTACGAGGCCATGGCAGAGGCGGGCACCATGCTCGGCACCGGCACTCCGATGATCTTCAACGACACCGTGAGCGTTGTTAAGGCGGTCACCCGCTGGCTTGAGTTCTACAAGCACGAGTCGTGCGGCAAGTGCACACCATGTCGGGAGGGTACCTACTTCATCACCGGGACCCTCGAGCGCTTCGAGCACGGGCATGGCACGGACCGTGAGATGGAAACCCTGGTCGATCTGTGCAACCAGATCTCGGGTCGATCCTTCTGCGCTCTCGGAGACGCCGCGGCCACCCCATATCCCGCAGCGCTCAAGTACTTCCGCGATGAATTCGTCGCGGCCACGACCTCGCCGGTCGACGATGAGTTCGACCCGGCGGCGTCCTACGTGTTCTCGGGAGCGGCTGCGCGATGACCGTCACCAGCAACAACGGGCCGGGCTCGGACGTCGAGATGGCGACCGATCTCATCAGCGTCGTGATCGACGGCGTGGAGATGCAGGTGCCCAAAGGCACCCTCGTGATCCGCGCGGCCGAGAAGTTGGGCATCGAGGTGCCCCGCTTCTGCGATCACCCGCTCCTGGATCCGGTCGCAGCCTGCCGTGCGTGCCTCATCGAGGTCGAGGGCATGCCCAAGCCGCAACCGGCGTGCGCACAGGTCCTCGGCGAGGGCATGAACGTCAAGACCCAGTACGCCTCGGAGATCGCGCGGGCGGCGCAGGAGGGCGTGATGGAGTTCCTACTCCTGAACCACCCGCTCGACTGCCCTGTGTGCGACAAGGGCGGCGAGTGCCCCCTTCAGAACCAGGCCATGACGGTCGGCCGTCCCGAATCGCGCTTCGATGGCGACAAGCGCGAGTTCGAGAAGCCCGTGAATGTCAACGAGCAGGTGCTGCTCGACCGCGAGCGCTGCGTGTCCTGCGCCCGCTGCACGCGCTTCGCTGAGCAGATTGCCGGTGACCCGTCGCTCGAGCTCCTGCAGCGCGGGGCCAAGCAGATGGTCGGAACTGCCGACGATGAGCCGTTCGAGTCCTACTACTCGGGCAACGTCGTTCAAATCTGCCCGGTGGGCGCACTCACGAGTGCGTCCTATCGATTCCGCTCTCGTCCGTTCGACCTTGTCTCGGTGCCGACCGCATGCGAGCACTGCGCATCAGGCTGTTCCCTGCGCACGGACTACCGCCGCGGTGTCGTCACGCGCAGACTCGCGTGGGATGACCCCGAGGTCAACGAAGAGTGGAACTGCGACAAGGGCCGTTTTGCCTTCGCGTACCAGACGCACGGTCGGATCGATTCTCCGATGGTTCGCGAGAACGGTGAACTCCGTGTCGCGTCATGGCCCGAGGCAATCGCGGCCGCGGCACGTGGCCTTGCGCAGGCTCGCGGCCATGTGGGAGTTCTCGTCGGCGGACGCAGCACAGTCGAGGACGCCTACGCGTACGCGCGATTCGCACGCACGTCACTCGGTTCCGATGACATCGACTTCCGGGTCCGCCAGACGTCGGACGAGGAGACCGCCTTCCTGGCCGCTGCCATCGCTGGAACTGCGGTCTCGGTGTCCTACGACGAGCTCGAATCCGCGCCCGCGGTGCTCCTGGTCGCACTGGAGCCCGAGGACGAGTCGCCCATCGTGCAGCTGCGCCTTCGCAAGGCCGCGCGACGAGGAACGAAGGTCCTCTCCATCGCCGCAGTTGCCTCGGAAGGACTCTCCAAGGTCGACGGCGAACGTGTGGCAGCCAGGCCTGGAAGCGAGGCCACCGCGCTTCGCTCACTCGAGGCACCGGTGCGAGAGCTGCTCAGCAAGCCGGGTGCGGTCATCATGGTCGGCGAGCGCGCGGCTGGATCCCCGGGCACGCTGTCCGCGGCGGTCGAGCTGTCGGCTGCCACGGGAGCCCGGCTTGCCTGGGTCCCGCGTCGCGCGGGGGAGCGGGGCGCGCTCGATGCAGGTGCCCTCGCCGGACTCCTTCCCGGTGGACGCCCCTTGGCTGATGCGCAGGCCCGCGATCAGGTCGCGGCCGCATGGGGTGTCGCGTCGAACGACCTTCCGGCCAGCAATGGTCGATCCGGTGATGCGCTGCTGGCCGCCGCACGCGATGGTGCGATCGGTGCCCTGCTCGTCGGCGGTGTCGAACTGAGTGACTACGCAGATCCCGCACTCGCGGTAGCGGCGGTCGAAGGAGCGGCCTTCGTCGTGTCTCTCGAGAATCACCACTCGGCGGTGACGGAGCGCGCCGATGTCGTCCTCCCGGTGGCAGTCGTCACCGAGAAGGCTGGAACCTTCCTCAACTGGGAGGGTCGCCCGCGGATATTCGGGCAGGTCTTCCGCGACGCCCTCACCATGAGCGATGCCAAGGTGCTGTCGATGGTGGCCGAGGCGATGGGCGACTCCCTTCCCGGAGACGTCCGAGCCATCCGCGCCGAGATGGGCGCCCTCGGCCCGTGGTCCGGTGCCCGATTCGAGGCTCCGACGCAGGCAGCGGGATCCCCGGCGGAGGGTGTCGTGCTCGCCTCATGGAGGCAGCTGCTCGACTCCGGTCTCATGCAGGATGCTGAGCCGCATCTGGCAGCGACCGCTCGGCCGACGGTGGCCGTCGTCTCGGCGCGCACCGCGCAAGCACTGGGAGACCTTGTCACCGTCACCGGGCCTGCGGGGTCGGTCACGGTGCCGGTGCAGGCGGGTGACGTCCTCGATGACGTTGTCTGGCTGCCGATGAACTCACCGGGGTGTCATATCCACTCTGAACTCGGAGCCGTTCCCGGCTCGACCGTTCGGCTGACGTCGGGAGGCGCGGCATGACCGATTCGCAGTTCGGGCTGTTCGGGAGCGATCCGTGGTGGTTGGTGCTCCTGAAGGTCGTCGCGATCTTCGCGCTTCTCGTGCTCATCACGCTGTTCACCATCTGGTGGGAGCGACGCGTCGTGTCGCGCATGCAGAACCGGATCGGCCCGAACCGGGTTGGTCCGCAGGGTCTCCTGCAGTCCCTCATGGACGGCATCAAGCTGGCATTGAAGGAGGAGATCATCCCGAAGTCGGCCCATCTGGCCGTCTACTGGCTGGCTCCCGTCATCTCGGCCACCATGGCCTTTCTCGCCTTCGCCGTGATCCCCTTCGGCCCAGAGGTCTCGATCTTCGGCACCATGACGCCGCTGCAGCTGACCGACTTCCCGGTCTCGGTGCTCTACGTGCTGGCGATCGCATCCATCGGCATCTACGGAATCGTCCTGGGCGGCTGGGCATCAGGATCCACGTATCCGCTGCTCGGCGGACTCCGGTCCACCGCTCAGATGATCTCCTATGAGATCGCGATGGGACTGTCCTTCGTCGCCGTCTTCCTCTACGCCGGATCGATGTCGACGTCGGAGATCGTCCTCGCGCAGGAGCCCATCTGGTACGCCGTCATCCTGCTTCCGTCCTTCCTGATCTACTGCACTGCGATGGTGGGCGAGACCAACCGGGCACCCTTCGACCTTCCCGAGGCCGAGGGTGAACTGGTGGGTGGCTTCCACACGGAGTACTCGTCGTTGAAGTTCGCGCTGTTCTTCCTCGCCGAGTACATCAACATGGTCACCGTCTCGGCGATGGCGACGACCCTCTTCCTCGGCGGGTACCTCGCGCCATGGCCGCTCACCCTCTGGGACGGGGCGAACGAGGGCTGGTGGCCCATGCTGTGGTGGCTGCTCAAGGTGCAGATCTTCATCTTCATCTTCATCTGGCTGCGCGGAACGCTGCCCCGCATGCGCTACGACCAGTTCATGCGCTTCGGATGGAAGATCCTCATTCCGGTCTCCATCGTGTGGATCGTGATCGTCTCCATCGCCCGGCTCATGCGCGACGATGTCTCGTTGTCGACCACCGAAATTCTCATCACCGGTGCCGTCGTCATCGTGGTGCTGCTCGTCGGATCCTGGCTCATCCAGAGTCGGCAGGATCGACGCCAGCGTGAGCGTGATGAGCTGGAAGCCGCTGCTGCCGCAGCGCCTTTCGATCCGATGTCGGCGGGCTTCCCAGTTCCGCCTCTGCCCGGGCAGTCATTCACCTACACGTCGCGTCGGGCAGCGGCGCAGGGAACCACGATCGTGCAGGAACCCGCCGTCGTTCCCACGGATGATGCCGCTGACACCGATGGGGAGGACACCCATGCCTGAGATGCCCCAAGCCGTCCGCGGATTCGGCGTCACGTTCTTGACGATCTTCAAGAAGGTCGTCACCGAGCAGTATCCCGAGCAGAAGGTCCCACCCAAGCCGCGCTTCCACGGACGCCACCAGCTGAATCGCTGGGCCGACGGACTCGAGAAGTGCGTGGGCTGCGAACTGTGCGCCTGGGCGTGCCCAGCGGACGCCATCCTGGTGGAGGGCGCGGACAACTCCGATGAGGAGCGCTTCTCCCCGGGTGAACGCTACGGACGCGTGTACCAGATCAACTACACGCGCTGTATCTTCTGCGGGTTGTGCATCGAGGCCTGTCCGACCCGTGCATTGACCATGACGAATGAGTACGAGTTGGCTGACGATTCGCGCGCGAAGCTCATCTTCGAGAAGCAGGATCTGCTGGCTCCGCTTCTGCCGGGCATGGTCGATCCCCCGCACGAGATGTACCCGGGAACCACGGAGCGCGATTACTACGCAAACAAGGTCACTGGCTCCTCACCTGAGCAGAAGACGACCGGCGGCGATGTGACGGAGGAGACGGCGTGATAGCTCCCCTGGCCGACGTGGCCGCTGAGAGCAGCACCGGCGAGGCGGTGGTCTTCTGGGTGACCGCGATCCTTGCTGTGGCCGGTGCCCTGGGCATGGTGCTGTCCCGCAAGGCAGTGCACAGCGCGCTGTGGATGGCACTGACGATGATCAATCTGGCGGTCATGTACGTGGCGAACTCTGCACCCTTCCTGGGAATGGTGCAGATCATCGTCTACACGGGAGCGGTCATGATGCTCTTCGTCTTCGTCATCATGGTGGTCGGTGTCGACTCCTCTGACTCCCTGATCGAGACCATCAAGGGCCAGCGACTCGCTGCAATTCTGCTGACGCTCGTCATGGGTGGGCTCCTGGTCTGGAGCGTCGGCAATGCCCTCACCGATTCGCCCTCAGTGGGCCTGACGGCGGCGAACTCCGAGTTCGGCGGCAACGTCGAGAGCATCGCGAACCTCTTCTTCGCGAAGTACCTGCTGGTCCTTGAACTGACAGCCGCTCTGCTCATTACTGCGGCCATGGGGGCCATGGTGCTGGCGCACCGGGAGCGGTGGGCACCGCTTCTCACCCAGCGTGATCGATCCCTGCGCCGATTCCGCGATGGGGGACATCCAGGCAACCTTCCGAACCCGGGAGTCTTCGCGCGGCACAACGCGGTCGACACGCCAGCACTTCTTCCTGACGGGGGCACCAGCGACATCAGCGTCCCGGCACCGGTGCGGGCGCGGGGAGATGAGCGACCGCTGGATCGGGTCGACATCGATGAGGTGCGTGCGATCAGTGAGGGCGAGAACGCGATCGTGGAGGGTGACGACCAGTGAATCCCTCGAACTACATCGTCCTGTCAGCCATCCTGTTCAGCATCGGAGCGGTTGGCGTCCTCGTGCGCCGCAACGCCATCGTGGTGTTCATGTCCGTCGAGCTCATGCTCAACGCGGCAAACCTCGCCTTCGTTGCCTTCGCGAACATGAACGGCAATCTCGACGGCCAGACGGTCGCCTTCTTCGTGATGGTGGTCGCGGCGGCCGAAGTGGTGGTGGGCCTAGCCATCATCGTCACCATCTTCCGAACGAGACGGTCTGCCTCGATCGATGAGCCGAACCTGTTGAAGTACTGATGACTTCCATGATTCCGACGACAAAGAGGACCGTGCTGTGACTGAGTTGATGCCCGCTGAGGGGGTGTTCTCCCTCATCTGGCTGCTGATCGCCCTGCCATTGGCCGGGGCTGCTGTTCTGCTGTTCGGTGGTCGCCGCACGAACGCGTGGGGTCCTTACCTGGGAATCCTGACGGTGAGCGCCTCGGCGCTGATCGGCTGGCTGATGCTGCTGGGAATGCTGCAGAACTCGCCAGAGCAGCGCACGTTCGACCAGACGCTCTTCTCCTGGGTGTTCGTCGGGGACTTCAAGGCCGACATGGCCTTCCAGCTGGACCAGCTGTCGATGGTGTTCGTCCTGCTGATCACCACGGTCGGCGCACTGATTCATGTGTACTCACTGGGGTACATGTCCCATGACAAGGACCGCCGGAAGTTCTTCGGCTTCTTGAACCTGTTCATCGGGGCAATGCTGATCCTCGTCTTGGCCAACAACTACCTCCTCCTCTACGTCGGATGGGAGGGCGTGGGCCTGGCCAGCTACCTGTTGATCGGCTTCTGGCAGCACAAGCCCTCGGCGGCAGCCGCAGCAAAGAAGGCCTTCGTGATCAACCGCGTTGGCGATGTCGGCCTGAGCCTCGCAATCATGCTCATGTTCGTGACCTTCGGCTCGGTCAGCTTCGAGGAGGTGTTCGGCAACGCGGGCCAGGCCAGCGAGGGGACCCTCAACGCCATCGGCCTCCTGCTCCTGCTGGCGGCCGCCGGCAAGTCGGCGCAGTTCCCCCTGCAGGCGTGGCTGCTTGACGCGATGGAGGGCCCCACCCCGGTGTCCGCCCTCATCCACGCGGCAACCATGGTCACGGCCGGCGTCTACCTGATCGCGCGCAGCAATGCGATCTTTGACCTCGCGGAGATCGCCGCCCTCGCCGTCGTGATCGTCGGTGTCATCACCGTCTTCATGGGTGCGGTCATCGGTTCAGCCAAGGACGACATCAAGAAGTCGCTCGCGGGATCCACGATGAGCCAGATCGGCTACATGATCACTGCCGTCGGACTGGGCCCGGTGGGCTACGTCTTCGGCATCTTCCACCTGCTCACCCACGGTGTGTTCAAGGCCGGGCTGTTCCTTGGTGCGGGATCGGTCATGCACGGCATGAACGACAACGTCAACATGCGCAGGTACGGCGCCGTCCGCACGGTCATGTTCATCACGTTCATCACGTTTGCCGCGGGCTGGCTCTCCATCATGGGTATTCCGCCGTTCTCGGGCTTCTGGTCGAAGGACGAGATCATCCACGCTGCGTTCGAGAAGGGTCTGCTCACCGGCATCCTGCTGATCATCGCGGCGGGCATCACGGGCTTCTACATGACCCGCATGTTCATCATGACGTTCCTGGGCAAGGCCCGCTGGGAGCCCGATGTGCACCCGCATGAGTCGCCCAAGGTCATGACCATCCCGCTGATCATCCTGGCCCTCGGCTCGGTCTTCCTTGGCATGGCGCTGCTGTTCTGGGGCAACATCGAGACGTGGCTCGAGCCCGTCGTCGGGTACGCCGAGGTGGATGCGCCGATCTCCACGAGCGTCGCCATCGCCCTCGGACTCCTGGCTGTCGGCATCGGTGTCCTGGTGGCCTACCTGATGTACCAGCGTCGCCCCGTGCCCGAGGAGGCGCCGCACGGTTCCTGGCTCACGCGCGCTGCGCGTGAGGAGCTGTACGGGAACCAGGTCAACCATGCACTCGTGGTGGCGCCCACGCTCCAGACCGCCCGGGTGGTCAGCGTGCTCGATGCGAAGGGGATCGACGGTGCCGTCAACGGCAGTGCTGCGTTCGTGGGCGCGCTGTCCGGCCGCCTGCGTCGGTTCCAGACCGGCTTCGTCCGGTCGTATGCGTTGTCGATGGTGGGTGGCGCCGTCTTGGTCGTCCTCGCCCTGGTTCTGGTGAGGGCATCGTGAACTTCCCCTGGTTGACCACCTTGATGGTGGTGCCGCTCATTGGCAGCATCATCGTTGCGCTGCTTCCGCGCGCCCGGACCCTGCTGGCGAAGCAGGTGGCGATGGGCTTCTCTGCCGTCACCCTCGGACTGACCATCGCCATGGCGCTGCAGTTCTCGGCAGACTCAACGGAGCGTTTCCAGTTCGTCGAGTCTCACCCGTGGATCCCGTCCTTCGGCATCTCCTACGCAGTGGGCATCGACGGAATCAGCCTCGTGCTGATCGCTCTGGCGGCCACCTTGGTCCCCATCGTGATCCTGGCTGGATGGAACGACGTCGACGACAGCTCTCGAGGGACGGTGAAGGGGTACTTCGCCCTGGTTCTCGTGCTCGAGACCCTCATGATCGGTGTCTTCGCCGCCACCGACGTCTTCTTGTTCTACGTCTTCTTCGAAGTCATGCTGATCCCGACCTACTTCCTCATCGGCCGGTTCGGCGGGCCGCAGCGGTCCTACGCGGCCGTCAAGTTCCTCATCTACAGCCTCGTCGGCGGGCTGCTCATGCTGGCCGCGCTCATCGGGCTCTATGTCGTGTCGGCACAGGTCACCGGCGTTGGCACATTCGACTTCGGCGTGCTGGTCGGCATCGAGATCGATCCGGATCTGCAGAAGCTGCTCTTCCTCGGCTTCTTCCTCGCCTTCGCCATCAAGGCTCCGTTGTGGCCCTTCCACACGTGGCTGCCGGATGCGGCTGCCGAGGCCAAGCCGGGAACGTCCGTGCTCCTCATCGGCGTGCTCGACAAGGTGGGTACTTTCGGCATGCTCCGCTACTGCCTGGAGATCTTCCCGGCAGCCTCGGAGTTCTATGCGCCGGTGGTGATCGCGCTCGCACTGGTCGGGATCTTCTACGGTGCCCTGCTGGCCCTGCGCCAGCACGACATGAAGCGTCTGTTCGCCTACTCGTCGATGTCGCACTTCGGCTTCATCACGCTCGGCATCTTCGTCTTCACGACGCAGGGTCAGAGCGGATCAGTCGTCTACATGGTCGCCCACGGACTGTCGACCGGGGCGCTGTTCCTGACAGCCGGCTTCCTGATGGCTCGCGCCAACGGCTCAAGCCTGATCTCGGACTACTCCGGCGTGAACTCCAAGGCCCCAATTCTCGCGGGCTTCTTCCTGGTCGCGGCGCTGTCCTCCTTGGCGCTCCCCGGCCTCGTATCGTTCGTCGGTGAGTTCCTCGTTCTGCTGGGTGCCTTCGAGCGTTACATGTGGGTGGGTGCGGTGGCCACGGTGGGCATCGTGATCACGGCTGCCTACGTGCTCCGGCTCTACCAGAAGACGATGACGGGCCCGTTGAAGCCCGAACTCGAGGGGATGACCGATCTCAGGGGCCGCGAAGTCACGGCGCTCGTGCCGATCGCTGCCCTCAGCATCGTGCTCGGATTCTTCCCCGCACCTCTGCTGAACGTCATCAATCCGGCCGTCGATCAGGTGATGACGACCATCGGCTACACCGATGTGGCCCCGACGATCCAATCCAGTGACCTCACCACGGAAGGGAGCGAGCAGTGAGCGCCCCCGCGATGATCTCGGCGGCTGACATGGCGGTCTCCGCTGCAGAGTCGACCTTCGTGCTGCCGAGCATCAACTATTACGCCATTGCCCCGATCCTGATCCTGTTCGGTGCCTCGGTCGTCTCTGTTCTGTTCGAGTCCTTCCTTCCCCGCGGAGCTCGTCGTCCAGCACAGCTTGTCCTTGTCATTGGCGCCATCGTTGCCGCCTTCGTGGTCACCATCGATCTGCGGGGCACCCGCCTGGTCACGGGTGAAGGCGCGGTTGCCGTCGACGGGCCCACCCTCCTCATGTGGGGAGCCCTGCTGATCATCGGACTGCTCGCCGCATTCCTGATGGCCGAGCGCACCATCGACCCGCTGGGCGATGCCTTCGCGCCGCGGGCGTCCGCGCTCCCCGGTTCAGAGGACGAGCAGCAGTTCGCCCGTCGTGGCTTCATGCAGACGGAGATCTGGCCGTTCTTCCTCTTCGCGCTGACCGGAATGCTGGCGTTCGTCGCGGCGAATGACTTCCTGATCATGTTCGTGGCCCTTGAGGTCATGTCATTGCCCCTGTACCTGTTGGCAGGCATGGCGCGACGTCGTCGACTGCTCTCCCAGGAGGCCGCGCTCAAGTACTTCATTCTGGGCGCCTTCTCCTCTGCCTTCTTCCTGTACGGAGCGGCTCTGCTCTACGGCTACAGCGGATCGGTGGGCTTCGTCGGCATTGCCGACGTCCTGGCCGCCAAGCCCGCGGAAGGCACCATGGTTGCGGTTGGCATCGCCTTGGTGATGGTGGGCCTGCTGTTCAAGGTCGCGGCCGTGCCGTTCCATCAGTGGACACCAGATGTCTATCAGGGCGCTCCCACGCCGGTCACCGCGTTCATGGCAGCCACCGTGAAGATCGCGGCGTTCGGCGCGCTGCTTCGCGTCCTGTATGTCTCGGTCGGGGGTCTGCGCTGGGACTGGACGCCGATGCTGTGGATCATCGCCGGACTGACCATGGTGGTCGGCTCCATCGTGGCGATCACGCAGACGGACATGAAGCGCATGCTGGCCTACTCCTCCGTGGCCCAGGCAGGCTTCATCCTGATCGGCGTGGTTGCTGCCTCGCCCCAAGGCCTCGCGAGTTCGCTCTTCTACCTGATCGCCTACGCGTTCACGACGATCGGCACCTTCACCGTCGTGTCCATGGTGCGCAACTCCTCCGGTGAGGCGACGGCGCTCTCGGCGTGGGCGGGTCTTGGCAAGCGATCTCCTGTGGTTGCCGCGGTCTTCTCGCTGTTCCTGCTCTCCCTTGCAGGTATTCCGCTCACCAGCGGCTTCATCGGTAAGTTCGGCGTCTTCGCCGCGGGCATCGAGGCTGGTGCCGCGTGGCTTGTGATCATCGGCGTCATCGCCAGTGTGATCGCCGCCTTCTTCTACGTGCGCGTCATCGTGCTCATGTACTTCACCGAGCCGACGGAGGAGACCGCTTCGGTCGTCATTCCGTCGACATTCACCACGATCGCGCTCACCGCCGCCACGGTGATGACCATCGCTCTGGGTGTCTTCCCCCAGTGGCTGCTGGACGTCATCGAGCAGGCGGGCGTGTTCGTCCGGTAGTACGTTGGCGAAATGACCGACACCCTGCTCGGACTTCCCCTCCCGGATCCGGGGCTGGAGTCTGCGCTGGCTGACGGCCTTTCGCGGGTGGAGGACGGCCTCCGGGAGGCCGTCTCCAGCGACGATCCCTTCGTTGCCGATGCCTCCCGGTACCTCGTCGAGGCCGGGGGCAAGAGGTTCCGTCCCCTGCTCGTCCTCCTTGCGTCACACTTCGGTGATCCGCAGGCGTGGGGAGTGGTGCCCGCGGGCGTCGTCGTGGAGTTGACGCATCTGGCGACCCTGTACCACGACGATGTGATGGATGAAGCTCAACTTCGGCGTGGTGCTGAGTCTGCCAACTCTCGGTGGGACAACACGATCGCGATCCTCACGGGTGACTTCCTGTTTGCCCGTTCCTCCAAGATCCTCGCTGATCTGGGGCCGGAGGCCGTGCGCATCCAGGCCTACACGTTCGAGCGCCTGTGCAAGGGGCAGATCCGCGAGACGGTGGGTCCGCGTGATGGTCAGGACCCGATCGAGCATCATCTCGAGGTGATCGCTGACAAGACCGGCTCGCTCATCGCTGCATCGGGTCGGTACGGCGCGCTGATGGCGGGGGCTTCGCCTGAGCATGTGGAACTGCTCGCGGCCTTCGGCGAGCGCATCGGGGTGGCCTTCCAGCTGGCGGATGACCTCGTCGACATCACCTCGGAGTCGATGCAGTCGGGTAAGACACCCGGCACCGACCTGCGTGAGGGAATTCCGACGCTTGCGGGCCTGTACGTGCTGTCGAGTGGTGATCCGGCCGACGCTCGCCTGCAGGATCTGCTGGGGCGCGCGCTGACCGACGATGCTGAGCACGCGGAAGCGCTCGCTCTGCTGCGCGAGCATGACGGGGTGTTGCGGGCTCGCAAGGAGGCCCACGCCTGGTCCGATTCCGCTCGCGACCTCCTGGAGGGCCTGCCCGCGGGGCCGGCTCGTGACGTGCTCGCCCTCCTCTGCGACTACGTCGTCTCCCGCACCGGCTGAAAGCAATCTGACGATTTGAACCGCTTCCCGGTGCAGTTCTGCAGAACTGCACCGGTATCAGCCTTCATTTGCAGATTTCGACCGGGAAGCGGTTCAAATCGTCAGATTGATGGCCGCGGGTTGTCTAGATGACTGATAGCGTCCGGAGGTGACTTCCACCCACGCCCCTCAAGCGGCGCGGCCGGTACATGATCGACCGACGCTGGTGGCCTTCTCCACGATCGGCATCTGGTCCTGGTTCGTCTACGGCTTCGGCGCGAGCCTTGCTCTCCTGCGCGACGATCAGGGCACGACACCCTGGCTGGGCGGACTCCACGCCACGGCCCTCGCCGCCGGCGGAATTCTCGGAGCCCTCGCCACGCCCCGACTGAACCACCGCTTCGGTCGCGGAGCTGTCATGCGAGTCAGCGTGCTGGCCACTGCGGTCAGCATCGTGTGGTTCCTTCTCCCCGGGACTCCCGTCGGGAGCACGCTCACGGCGATTTTCGTGACCTGCTTCTTCGGGAACATCGTCGTCGTCTGCGTCAACTCCTTCATCGCCACGCATCAGGGGACCGCGAGCCCAGCGGCGTTCACTGAGAGCACGGCTCTGGCCGCCCTCACTGGTCTCCTCGCACCCCTGGGCGTCGGACTCGCAGCCGGTTCCGTCCTCGGCTGGCGTTTCGGCCTGCTTGCTGCTGCCGTGGCCTTCGGGCTGCTGGAACTGTGGCGTGGCCGCCGGGTGTCGGTCTATGGCACCAAGGAGGAGACGCTCGTCCGAGAGGAGTCGGGACCTCTTCCGGCGCTCACCTGGTGGGCCTTGGGGGCCGGCATGTGCTACATCGGAGCGGAGTTCTGCCTCAGCCTGTGGGGGGTCGACCTGCTGCGCGAGCGGGCCGGGCTGAGCCCGGCCGCGGCAGCCGCGGGATTGAGCACCATCACTGGCGGCCTCTTTGTGGGTCGGGTTCTTGGCGTCCGGCTCGCGGAGCGAATGTCGACTGAGCGACTGCTGCGCGCATCCCTCATCCTCGGCCTCATCACCTTCCTGCTCGCCTGGGCCATACCGTCGACGTGGGTGGTGCTGACGGCGATGTTCCTGACGGGTGTGAGCCTGGCCCTGGCCTGGCCCTTGAACCTGTCCAGGATCATTCGGTCCGCCCATGGCAGCACCGATCGGGCAGCCGCTCTGACTCTGGCGGCAGCAACGACGGCGATCGGCGGGGCGCCGTTCATCCTTGGCGCGGTCTCGGAGGCGGTGGGAGTCCATCTGGCGTTCCTGCTGGTGCCTGTGTTGCTCATCGCGGCCTTCATCCTCGTGACCATCCGGCCTGTTGCTGAAGACGCACCGGAGAGCAGCGTCGCCTGATCCGCCTCGTCCTCGTCCGGTCTGCGTCGAGCTCGTCTTGCCCGGTGAGTTCGCGTCTAGTCCGGCTCGATGACTTCGAGTGCCGTGGTGCGTGAGCGTGACGAGCGCAGTCCGTCAACGCTCATGATCACCAGTGAGACCCACACCAGCAGGAAACCGATCCATCGGCTGAGGTTCATGGCTTCGTGAAAGACCGCGATGGCCAAGAGGAACTGGATTACGGGTGTGAGGTACTGCAGCAGGCCGAGGGTGGACAGCGGGATCCGATTGGCGGCCCCGCCGAAGGCGAGCAGCGGCAACGCGGTGACGACGCCCAGGAGGATCAGCAGGAAGGTCAATCCGGGATCTCCCGAGGTGAGCCCCGATTCGCCGCGCTGAGCCATGATGACCATGACGACGAGGGCGACGGGACTCAGGACTGCGGTCTCGATGGTCAGGCTCTCGACGCTGCCCACGCCCACCTGCTTCTTGATGAGGCCGTAGATCCCGAACGAGACAGCCAGCACGATGCTGATCCATGGTGGCCGTCCGTAGCTCACCGTCAGCACTCCGACGGCCAGGACTGCGACACCCACGGCTACCCATTGGCCCACGCGAAGTCGCTCACGCAGGAGCACCACTCCGAGCGCGACGGAGACGAGGGGGTTGATGAAGTAGCCAAGCGAGGCTTCCACGACCTGATTGGTGATCACGGACCAGACATACGTACCCCAGTTCAGCGACAGGAAGACTGCCGCCAGTCCAAGCAGAAGAACGTTCCGCGTCGATCGGGCCGCGCGCAGCACTTTCGCCCACGTCCGAGTCATGATGATGAGGACGAGGAGGAACGCGAGCGACCAGACGACCCGATTGGCTACGATCTCTACCGGCGAGATTGAGTCCAGCAGGTGAAAGTAGAGCGGAAACAGGCCCCAGAGCCCGTAGGCGATGATGCCGAGAAGAACCCCCGTTCCCGCGGAACTCGCGGGGCGGTGCAGCAGTCTCAGTTGACGGTCCAGGTGTCTCTACCGGAGATGAGGGACTGGAGGTCACCAGCCCCCTTCTTCTCGATGACCTCGGCGATCTGCTGCCGGGCAAGGTTGTCGTAGGACGCCCGGTCGATGTCGCGGAAGACGCCGATGGGCGTGTTCTCGAGGGTGCGCGGGTTTGACAGTCGCGACAGGGCGAACGCCAGACCCGGGTCCTTTGCCTTGGAGTCGTGACGGATCAGCGCGTTCTCGCCGACCTTGGCCACCTCTGCCACCTGAATGTGACCGTCCTCGGTGCGAATGACGCCCTTGTCGCCATCCTTGCCGAAGCGGATGGGCTCACCGTCGACCAGGCGCATCATGACGTCGTCCCGGCTGTCATTGTCCTTGAGGGGCTCCCAGGCGCCATCGTTGAAGATGTTGCAGTTCTGGTAGATCTCCACCAGTGCCGAACCCTCATGGGCAGCGGCGCGTGACAGCACCTCCGTCATGTGCTTGCGATCAGAGTCGATGGTGCGGGCCACGAATGTCGCCTCGGCGCCCAGGGCGAGCGACACGGGGTTGAACGCGTAGTCGAGTGACCCCTCGGGTGTGGACTTGGTGATCTTGCCCTGCTCGGAGGTGGGTGAGTACTGCCCCTTCGTCAGGCCGTAGATCCGGTTGTTGAACAGGAGGATCTTGAGGTTGACGTTGCGGCGGAGGGCGTGAATCAGGTGATTGCCGCCGATGGAGAGTGCATCACCGTCGCCGGTGATCACCCAGATCGACAGGTCCGGGCGCGTCACCGCGAGGCCGGTGGCGATTGCCGGGGCGCGGCCGTGAATCGAGTGCATCCCGAACGTGTTCATGTAGTACGGGAACCGCGAGGAGCAGCCGATGCCGGAGATGAAGACGATGTTCTCGCGGGCGAGGCCGAGCTCGGGGAGGAAGCCCTGAACGTTCGACAGGATGGAGTAGTCGCCGCACCCGGGGCACCAGCGCACCTCTTGGTCGGACTTGAAGTCCTTGGCCTTGAGCGGCACGTCCGACTTGGGGACGAGGGACAGTGCGGGAAACGTATCGGTCATCGGGTGCTCACTCGTTCTCGTTGACGGAATCGGCCGTGGGAAGCCCGGCGGATGCCTTGATGGCGTCGACCAGTTCAGAGGACTTGAAGGGCATGCCGCGCACCTGATTGATGCCGGTGACGTCGACCAGGTACTTGGCGCGCAGCAGCATGCTCAACTGCCCGAGGTTCATCTCGGGTACCAGCACCGTGCGGTAGGAGCGAATGACCTCGCCAAGATTCCGGGGGAAGGGGTTGAGGTGCCGCAGGTGCGCCTGGGCGACCTTGATGCCCTCGCGCCGAGAGATCTCGACCGCTGCGCCGATGGGACCGTAGGTGGAGCCCCAGCCGAGCACCAGAATCTCGGCCTCGCCGCTGGGATCGTCGACGTCGAGTTCGGGGATGGTTGCCGCAATGGCGTCGACCTTGGCCTGACGCAGACGGACCATGCGGTCGTGGTTCTCCGGATCGTAGGAGATGTCCCCTGATCCATCGGCCTTCTCCAGACCGCCGATGCGGTGCTCGAGCCCCTTGGTGCCGGGCACCGCCCACGGACGAGCCAGCGTCTCGGTGTCACGCAGGTAGGGCCAGAACTCGGGATTGCCGTCGGCATCCGTGTGGTTCGCCTCCGTCGCGAAGTTCGGTTCGATGCTGGGCAGGTCCGCGACATCGGGAACGAGCCAGGGCTCGGACCCATTGGCGAGGTAGCCGTCGGAGAGGAGGAAGACGGGTGTTCGGTACTCCACCGCGATCCGCGCGGCCTCGATGGCGGCATGGAAGCAGTCGGACGGAGACTGCGGCGCGATGATCGGCACGGGTGATTCACCGTTGCGGCCGAACATCGCCTGCAGCAGGTCGGACTGCTCCGTCTTGGTGGGTAGCCCCGTGGAGGGCCCACCACGCTGCACGTCGACGATGATCAGCGGCAGTTCGAGGGACACCGCGAGTCCGATCGCCTCGGACTTCAGGGCCACGCCCGGCCCCGAGGTCGTCGTGACGGCGAGCGAGCCGCCGTAGGCAGCGCCGATCGCGGATCCGATGCCGGCGATCTCATCCTCGGCCTGGAACGTCATGACACCGAAGTGATGATTCTTGGCCAGCTCATGCAGGATGTCGGATGCGGGCGTGATGGGGTAGGAGCCGAGGAAGAGCTTCAGTCCGGACAGCTCCGATGCCGCAATGAGGCCGTAGGCAAGGGCCGGGTTGCCGGTGATGTTCCGGTACTTGCCGGAGGGCATCTGTGCAGGTGCGACCTCGTACTGGACGGAGAAGGACTCGGTGGTCTCGCCGAAGGACCAGCCCGCCTCGAAAGCGGCAAGGTTGGCGGCGAGGATCTCGGGCTTGGCGGAGAACTTGGACGTCAGGAAGGCGCGGGTGCCATCAGAGGGCCGGGAGTACAGCCAGGACAGCAGCCCGAGGGCGTACATGTTCTTGGCGCGCTCGGCCTCCTTCTTCGTGAGGTCGAACTCCTTGAGGGCCTCGACGGTCTGTGACGTCAGTGCGACTGCATGCACCTTGAACGGCTCGAGGGTGCCATCCTCCAGCGGATTGCTGAGGTAGCCGACCTTCTCCAGGTTCCGCTTGGTGAACTCATCGGTGTTGACGATCAGGTCCGCACCGCGCGGCAGATCCTTCAGGTTCGCCTTCAGTGCCGCCGGGTTCATCGCGACGAGCACGTTGGGAGCGTCGCCCGGCGTGGTGATGATGTGGTCGGCGAATGCGAGCTGGAAGGCGGAGACGCCGGGCACCGTGCCTGCTGGTGCGCGAATCTCGGCCGGGAAGTCGGGAAGAGTGTTCAGGTCATTGCCCAGGCCCGCAGTCTCGGAGGTGAACCGATCTCCGGTGAGCTGCATACCGTCGCCGGAGTCTCCGGCGAACCTGATGACGACGCGATTGAGGGTGACGACCTGCTTGGTCACGGGCTTCCTTAAGTGGGGCGGGTGATGCTGATGCGGCGTTGGCATTGTGTGCTGACGGCCGACAGGAGCGATTGCATGGACGTCCTAGAAGACTACACCCGTCCGTGGGGAGATGCCCCTGTGCCGTTGCTCACTACTCTGGGCGCATGTCAGTGCTCTCCGGGACGCGAGTTCTTCGCCTCGCCAGCGACCCCGGAGTGCAGGTGCGAGTCATGTCCCTGGGTCTGGCGTGCTGTGCCGTGGAGGTCGACGCCGCCATTGAGGACGGGCTGCTGATCGAGGAGGAACCCGATGCGCCGGCTGCGCGGAGGGCGGTCCTGCTGGTGGCCGGCACCGTGACGACCCCCCTTGCCCCGTTGGTGGACCGGGCAGTGGCTGAAGCAGGCTCGGCGGTGTCGGTGATGGCCTTCGGAGCATGTGCCAGTACGGGTGGGCCCTACTGGGATTCACCGACCGTGGTCAATGGCGTCGCCGAAGTACTGGCGGACGTGACGGTCCACACCTACGTGCCCGGCTGCCCACCGCGGCCGGACGCCCTGTGCACCGCGCTGGCCGAGATGGGATCGGCATGACTCAGATGGCATCGATTGAGGCCGAGGAGTGGATCGCCGCGCTGCGGGCGGCCAGAGAAGCGGGGTGCACCCTGCTGGATCTCATCACCGCGGTGGATCGTGGTGATCATCTCGAGGTGGTCGCCGTCGTCACAGATCCCACGAACGCCGACCGTCGACTGCTGTCGACTCGCGTGCCTGCGGCGGAGCTGCCCTCCGCGACCGCTGTCTTCCCCGGGGCCTCCTGGTCCGAGCGCGAGACGGCGGAGATGTTCGGCATCACGTTCACTGGCCATCCGGATCCGCGCTCGCTGCTGCTGCGCGCATCCGAGGGGCCTGCTCAGCCGCCGCTGCTGAAGGACACCGCGCTGACGGCGCGCATCGACCAGCCGTGGCCCGGCCTCGTGGAGAAGGAGGGTCGACGGGCTCGGCGGCCGGTGCTTCCCCCGGGAGTGCAGCCGCAGTGGCTCGCGACCGATGAAGCGGCTCGCGGTCCTGTGTCGGGTGCTGCGGGCGGCGACGCATGAGCACGAGTCGCGAGCGCGGGGTCATCGCTCTGGTTCCTGACTCCTGCACGTCCTGCATGATCTGCGTGCAGGAGTGCCCCACCTGGTGCATCACGCTGGAGAGCCACACCGAGCAGATCAGTGAGGAAGGCGCGCGTCGACCTCGATCGGTCAGCGTCCTCGACAGCTTCGCCATCGACTTCGGCCTGTGCATGTACTGCGGGATCTGCGTTGACGTGTGCCCCTTCGACGCGCTGGCGTGGATGCCTGAGCACGACTACGCGACCCACGACCGCGGCGAGCTGGTGCACGACACGTCTCGCCTCGCGAGCTGGGGCGAGTGAAGGTCGATCAGCGGTAGTTGTCGAACTGGACGGCGAAGTCCAGGTCAGCCTCGCGCACGAGGGCCTGCACGGCCTGCAGGTCGTCACGGCTCTTGCTGGTCACGCGCAGCTCCTCGCCCATGATCTGGGTCTTGACTGACTTCGGGCCCTCGTCGCGGATGAGCTTGCCGATCTTCTTGGCCTGCTCGGTGGAGATGCCGGCCTTGAAGGTGCCGCCGATCTTGTACTCCTTGCCGGAGGGCCGCACTTCACCTGCCTCGAAGGACTTCAGGCTGATGCCGCGCTTGATCAGCTTCTCTCGGAACACCTCGAGTGCCGCATTGGCACGCTCCTCGGTGCTGGAGGTGATCTCGACGACCATGTCGCCCTTCCACTCCACGGTGGTTCCGGTGTTCTTGAAGTCGAAGCGCTGAGCCAGTTCCTTGCCCGCCTGGTTCAGTGCGTTGTCGGCCTCCTGACGATCGATCTTGGAGACGATGTCGAAGCTGCTGTCTGCCATGTGGTTGCTCTCCTTCTCCAGTTGTGGGCAGCGAACTATCGCTGATCCCAGCCGCCAATGGTGTACACGACGTCCTTGCTCGACCGCACGCCGGTGATGTAGGCGTCGGCGAATCCGGTCTGTCCGTGTGCGGGGTCGGTACGCCGCCAGTCGTACGCGATCACCCGCTCGAAGATGCGCCATTCTTCGAAACGTCGCTCGAAGACGTCGACATACCGCAGGCCCGCAGTCATATCCGTGAGCTGGCCGTCGGAATCCGTGAAGCGGTGATAGGCCACCGCGTAGGTCTCGGCGCGAGCACGGTCGTTGTCGAGGTCGACATCGATGAGGATGTTGCCCAGGAAGTGGCTGGTGCGGTCGAAGCGGCCGAGCGCACCCTTGTTCCACTCGACGAAGTCGAGGGCATTGCCCCGGAAGGAGCCGTGATCATCGGTGGCGTCCGGCCAGTAGCAGGCCGCGAGCGACTCAAAGTCGTAGCGATCCACTGCTCGGCTGTACTCGAGGATGACGCGCTGGATGTCTCGCTCGGCGAGCAGCAGCTGCAGGGAACGGTCCATGTCTCCTCAGACGGGTAGATCCCGGCGCATGGGGGCAGGGAAAGTCGGGTCAGCCAGATCGATCTCGCGCGCCAGCCTATGTCCTTCGAAGATCGCCTCCGAGATCCATCGCGGCGATACGGCATCGCCGATCAGATGGACAGCACCGATCCCTGACTCGCGCAGCCGGTCTGCGTCAGCGAGCAGTGCCCGGTGAATCCCGTCGTCGGGCACCTGATGCGTGACCAGGACGAGATCATCCACCGCGAGCTCCCAGGTGTCGCCGAAGGACGTCTCGCCGGCAACGGACTGCGCAGTGCGGGAGCGCAGCGTCACGCCGGTGTGCTGCTGGATCCCGAGGTCGTGGAGGTGCTGACGGAGCATGGGGCCTTCGAGAGTGCCATCACTCATCGGCGAGACGACGCTCTCAGGTGTGACGAGGTGGACGTCGTAGCCCTCACCTGCCAGGAGTTCAGCGATGCCCGGTGCCACGTAGTAGCCGTCGCAGTCGTAGACGGCGACGCGCTGCCCGGACGGACGTTCCCCCGCCATCACACGCTCAGGAGTGAGACTCCCTGCAGCGTCGGTGATCACCTTCCGCGTTCCCGGCTGGGTGCCATCGGAACTCCAGTGGCTTCCCGTCGCAAGGATGACGATGTCAGCGCCGTACTCGAGGACCTCATCGGCGGTGAGTCGACGACCGGTGATCACCTGCACGTTGTCAAGCCCGTCGAGCTGGGTGCGTCGCCAGTCGGTGATGCGCCCCCAGTCGCCCAGCGTCGGCAGCCGTCTGGTCCAGCGGAGACGCCCACCCATCTCATCCTCGGCATCAACGAGGTGAACGGCGTCGAATCCGCGACGCGCCAACGTGAGCGCACACTCCATCCCGGCGGGACCCGCACCTACGACGAGCACCGATCGCTGTGGGTCAGGCGTCGGATCAACCCGCTCGGGGTGCCAACCGCGGCGGAACTCCTCGCCGGCCGTCGGATTCTGGATGCATCCGACGTGACGGAAGTCCTCCTCCTTCAGGATGCACACGTTCGATCCCGTGCATTCGCGGATGTCGGCGAGCCGGCCCTCGGCGATCTTGCGGGGGAGGAAGGGGTCGGCGATCGCGGGACGAGCGGCCCCGATGAGGTCGAACTCCCCGGATGAGATGAGGGCGGCCATCTGGTCGGGATTCGTGTAGCGCCCCACGCCGACGATCGGCTTCGACGTCGCCTGGCGCACCTGTGAGGTCCACGACAGCTGGTGCCCCTCGGGGAAGTATCGGGACGTGCCCGAGTCCTCTGGCCATGAGCCGACGGTGACGTCGAACAGATCGACGAGGGGCTCGGCCATCTGGATGAAGGGGAGCATCTCCTCCACACGCACGCCCTTGACCCCCTGGCGCCCATCGAGGCAGATGCGCGTGGCGATGGCACAGTCCGCACCGACGGCGTCGCGGACGAGTTCGAGAGTCTCAAGGGCGAAGCGGGCCCGGTTGGCCAGCGTGCCGCCGTAGGAGTCATGGCGAACGTTGTGCCAGGGGGAGAGGAACTGCGTGAGCAGATAGCCGTGTGCTCCGTAGACGTAGATGATGTCGAACCCGGCATCCCGTGCGAGTCGCGCACCGCGCACGAAATCAGACTGGATACGGGCGATATCCGCGACGCTCATCTCGCGAGCCGCTGATCCCCAGTGAATCTCTGCGGTGCGGGCGCTCGGTGCGATCCGCGTATGTCGTGATGCGACGTTCTTGCTCGAGTTTCCGCCGTGGTAGAGCTCCATTCCGGCGAGCGAGCCGTGCTCATGGATCGCGTCGGCTGTCAGGCCCAGCGCGGTGGCATCGCGATCGTCCTGAAGGTAGGCGGCGACATGCGGTTCCTCGTCAGCGTCAGCAGACACCGGCGCGTACTCGACGCACACTCCGCCCCAGCCCCCCTCGGCCTTGATGCCACGAAATGCCGCCTGAGTCAGCGGCTTGGCGGATCCGAATCCGGAGGCGTGGGGCACCTGATAGAACCGATTGGGGAGCGTCTTGGGGCCGATGGCGACGGGTTCGAACAGAATCGCGTGACGCGGATCCATCATGGGCCTAGCCTCGCATGCATGAGCGGTCGGATGCTGCTGCTTGACCTCGATCGCACGCTCGTCGACCTGCAGTCCTTCACCGATTACGGCGCCGCGCTCGGCGACGTCGAGCGACTGCTCGGCACGTGGCCGGACGCACCGGTGCCGGAGACGGACTGGGATGGGCCCACCATGGCCTGCATGAGCGTCCTGCACGCGCTGCTGGGCGATCCTCGGTGGGCCGAGGCGTCAGCGGCGATTGCGGTGCATGAGCGGGCTGCCATTCCTCACTCCACCGTCATGCCCACCGTGCTCGAGACTCGTCAGATCCTCCGAACGACGCCGGTGGCCGTCGTCACGCTGCTGGCTCCTGAGCTTGTGCCTGAGGTTCTCGCTGCTCATGGCATCGGCGTCGGGCAGGGCGCTGAGGTGGACGTGGTCATCGGAAGATCAGCGGAGATCCGCCCCAAGCCCGAGCCGGACGGCCTGCTCGCCGCGTGTGCGGCCCTCGGTGGAGAGCCCGCGGACGCCGTGATGATCGGCGACTCCTCCTGGGATGCCGAGGCGGCAACTCGCGCGGGGGTGTCCTTCATCGGAGTGCCGAGCAGCCCAGGATCCCTCTCGGGTTCGACGTGTGAGGCAACCCTCGCGGACGCCGTCGCGAGGGCCCTGAGCTGACTTATCGTCAGGCCCCGCAGCGCGGACCTGGTCGCTGTGTATCCTTGCGGCTGCACCATGGCGGGTTGCCCGAGCGGCCAATGGGAGCGGACTGTAAATCCGTCGGCTTTGCCTTCGAAGGTTCGAATCCTTCACCCGCCACCACATCGTGAGGCCTGGATCCACGTGATCCGGGCCTCACGGCGTTCTGGAGATAAGGACGGCTCGGTGCCAGCGGGACATCCCGAGGCTGGGCTAGGACTCTCCGCCGTCGCTGGTCAGCGCACGGAGCGCCTCGAGAGCAGTGTCGAGCTGGTCGACGGGGACGAGCAGATGGTCATGCCAGAATCCGGCGATCACATTGCAGCTGATCTGGTGCTCTGCCAGGGCCGCGCTGAAGGCGGCCGTCAGACCGACGGCGGCGAGGTCCGAGTGCACGCGCAAGGTGATCCAGCCGGCGACGAAGTCGTAGGGCCAGTCGTGCGCATCAGCGATGTCGCGCCGGACAACGAGGGTCACCCCCTCGTCCTCTCGCACGATGGCCTCCATCTCGTCGATTGAGACGCCCGAGGGCAACGCGTCCCCCGTGACGCCCGAGGGCAACGTATCGAGTGAGACGAAGACGAACTCACCATCGCGAACGGCCGGATCCATCCGCTTGAGCAGAAACCGCAGGTCAGTCTCGCCGCTCATCGGGCGGCCGGCTGCTGCTGCGTGATGCAGTGGATGCCGCCGCCGAGGGCGAAGATGGGCCGTGCATCGATGAGCACGATCTCTCGGTCTGGGTAGGCCTCAGCGAGAATGCCGGTGGCGCGAGCATCGCCGGGATCGTCGAAGGCACACAGGATGACGGCCCCATTGCACACGTAGTGATTGATGTAGCTGTAGTCCACCCAGCCCTCCTCGTCCTGCAGCACATCGGGGGCAGGCACCGGGATCAGGGTCAGCCCGTCGACCTCCTCGAGTTGGGCCCGAACTCGCTGGGTCACGGCGTAATCGGGGTGTTCAGGGTTCCGCTGATCGTGGAAGAGCACGGTTCCCGGCGAGCTGAAGCAGGCGACGATGTCGACGTGCCCGCGCGTGCCGAACTGCTCGTAGTCGCGGGTCAGTCCTCGCTCGAGCCAGATGAACCGCTCCGCGCCGATCGTGCGAGTGAGCTCTCGTTCGACCTGTTCGGTGCTCCACTCGGGATTGCGGCCAGGATCGAGCTGCACCGTCCGTGTCAGCAGCACGGTGCCCTCGCCGTCGACGTGGATCCCACCGCCTTCATTGGTCAGGGAGGACGAGACGACGGGGACCGCTGCCGTGGCACACACGGCCCGGGCGATCTGGGCGTCGGCATCCCACGTCGCCCAGTCCTGGGCACCCCATCCGTTGAAGACCCAGTCCACGCCTGCCACCGAACCCTCGGAGGCGTGCACGAATGTCGGCCCGATATCCCGCATCCACGAGTCGTCCAGGGGCGCCTCGAGCACCTCGACTCCGGCATGCAGCCACTCGCGGGCCTGCTCGACGTCGGCCGGATCGACGACCATGGTGACTGGCTCGTAGCGTGCGATGGAGTTGGCCACGGCCGCCCACGCCGCCCGAGCCCGGTCACCTGCACCCTCGTCTGCTTCGCCGCCCTCCGCCGTGGCATAGCCGGCCGTGGGCCAGGCCATCCACGTGCGCTCGTGTGGTGTCCACTCGGCGGGCATGCGCAGTGGGCGCGTGGCGTCCTCGCTCGTCATGGCAGGTCCAGGGGGTAGCGAACCCCGGTGAGGTCCTCGCTGAGCGTCCAGAGGCGTCCTGCTGCCATCGGATCGCTGGCGGCAGCAGATCGACCGACTGCCTTGGGATGACCCCGCAGCTCGCCGACGGAGTCGGGTCCGATGTACGAGTCGCCAGGCAGTCCGGGTGCGGTGGCGGCGAAGAGGGTGGGCAGGGCGCCCATCTCCGGTGACTGGCCCACAAGTGAGTTGAGCAGGCCGATGGGCGCCTCGAGCCACGCTCGGCCGTTCATCTTGGCCCCGACGGACTGCAGGTTCGTTGCGGTGTAGCCCGGATGCGCGGCGGCCGCCACGCTGGCGATGCCGTTGAGGTCGAACCGTCGCTGGAGTTCGGCTGTGAACAGCAGATTGGCGAGCTTGCTCTGGCCATAGGCGCGCCATGCGTTGTACCGACGGGATCCCTGAAGGTCCTCAAAGTCCATGCGGCCCATGCGATGTGCCCCGGATGAGACGGTCACTACCCGCGAGCGCGGTCGAGCAACAAGGGCAGGGAGCAGGAGCCCGGTCAGGGCGAAGTGCCCGAGGTGATTGGTCGCCAGTTGCATCTCGAAGCCATCCGCCGACTCCCGGCGGGGAATGGCCATGACTCCCGCATTGTTGATCACCAGATCCAACCCCTCCGGATGGGCGAGTGACCAGCGCTCGGCGAACGCCCGGACCGAGGACAGGTCCGCGAGGTCCAGCTCCTGGACGTCGACGAGGGAGCCTGGGTGAGCGGTTCGAAGCATCTCGGCCACCTGCTCGCCTCGAGCCGTGTCGCGCACGGCGAGCGTGGTCATCGCGCCATGGGCGGCGAGCTGTCGGGCCGTGACCAGTCCGATGCCCGACGTGGCTCCCGTCACGATCGCGGTGCGGCCGGTGAGATCGGGCATGTCAGCGGCGGTCCAGCGTTGGGCTGTGGCGGTTGAGGTCATGGGCCTAGTCAACCCTCCGGTAGGTACCTGTGTGTCCGAATGCGCTGCTCAGCGCACAACGATGATGCGATCGTCGTCACGCCTCGGGTCTCCTCGCCCATCGCGGTTGCTCGTGGTGACCCACAAGCTCCGACCGTCAGGAGTGGTTGCCACGGTTCGAAGTCGACCCAGATCGCCAAGGGGGACGGCTTGGGCGCGATACCTATTCCGGCCCGTCAGGGGCACACGCCACAACTTCTCCCCGCGAAGGGAGGCGACGTAGACCGCGCCGTCTCGAACGGCGATTCCTGAGGGCGAAGCCGTCGATGTCGGCTCCCACGTGGTGATGGGATTGATGAATTCTGGCTGTGTGCCCCGCCCTTCGACGAGCGGCCAGCCGTAGTTGCCGCCGGGGCGCAGCAGGTTCAACTCGTCGGCATCCTTGGACCCGAACTCGCTGGCCCACAGGCGACCCGTGGCGTCGAACGCCAGGCCTTGCACGTTTCGATGCCCCAAGCTGAAGACCGGTGATCCGGGGTAGGGATTGTCGTCCGGGATCCCGCCCTCGGGGGTGATGCGGAGCACCTTGCCCGCCAGGCTGGACTGATCCTGGGCGGCATTCTCGTCTCCGGCATCGCCTGTAGCCACGTAGAGCAGGCCATCGGGGCCGAAGGCGATGCGACCGCCGTTGTGGAAGATGTTCTTGGGGATCCCGGTCAGAACCGGCTCTGGTGGGCCGACTCGACTGCCGTTCCAGGGCATTCGGGCCACGCGGTTATCGGCGTCGCCCGTGAAGTACGCGTACAGCCATCCCGGGGACGCACCCGGCTCCAGCGCAAGTCCGAGGAGTCCGCCTTCACCCGTGGCATCGATACCGGGCACTGTGCCGACCACGGTGGGAGCCTGCGTCGACGTGACGAGCAGAACGCGCCCGGAATCGCGTTCCGAAACCAGAGCACCCCCGTCCGGGAGGAAGGTGAGTCCCCAAGGAACGCTGAGACCTGTGGCGACCGTCGCAACCTGGCGTACTGCGGAGGAGGAGGAGGCCGTCGCATCACCGGATCCGCATCCCCCCAGCAGGCCTGTCGCGAGGAGAACGGCGGCCCAACGGGCGCTGTGATGAGGGTGCATGGCCTGATAGCCCCCTTCTTGGACGGGTCGCCTCCAGTATGCGTCAGCTCCGGTCATCCGGCCGATTTCCTGTGCCCCATCGCCCTTGTGTACGATCGGCAGGCTTTGCTGCCCCTTTAGCTCATTGGTAGAGCGCTCCCTTGGTAAGGGCGAGGTACCGGGTCCGATTCCCGGAAGGGGCTCGAGGATCCCTCAGGGGACTCGGTGGGATGATGGTGTCCCACCAGCGGCGGGGTAGCTCAGTTGGTAGAGCAAGCGGCTCATAATCGCTGTGTCGCCGGTTCAAGTCCGGCCTCCGCTACTCGACCAGTACGACTGCACACCATGCAGGGAAACGCTTGGCAAGTACCCTTGCCGAGACCACACGAAAGGCAGACGACAGTGGCCAAGGCAACGGACGTTCGTCCGAAGATCACCATGGCGTGCGAAGAGTGCAAGAACCGCAACTACATCACCAAGAAGAACCGGCGGAATGATCCCGACCGGCTCGAGGTGAATAAGTTCTGCCCGGCTTGCGGCAAGCACACGGCGCACAAGGAAACCCGCTAGACCACGGCCATCGGCCATGGCACTGAATCCTGAGTTCGTCGGGCGCAGTTACGCGCCCGACGGATCTTACGTTGTGGGTCGCGAGAAGATTCGCGAGTTTGCGACGGCCATCGACGACGCCAGCCCCGTCTTTCACGACGTTGAGGCGGCGCGTTCCATGGGCTATGCCGACCTCGTCGCCCCGCCGACCTTCGCTGCCGTGCTCTCGCTCAAGGCGAGCGGACGTGTCATCAGGGATCCGCAGCTGGGGCTGGACTACTCGCGCGTGGTGCACGGCGAGCAGCGGTTCGTCTACTCCCGTCCCATCGTGGCAGGCGATGAGCTGAACGTCACCACGACGATTGAGACGATCCGCACGATGGCGGGCAACGACATGATCACCACCCGTGGCGACGTCACCACGCTGGACGGCGAACCTGTGGTCACCACGTACTCATTGCTCATCTCGCGAGGTCCTGACGAGGAGGCATCGTGAGCACCGAGTCCCGCGCCCACCTCGAAGTGGGATACGAGCTGCCCGCGAAGGCGTTCACGGTGCAGCGGTCAGATCTCGTGCGGTATGCCGGTGCCTCCGGCGATTTCAATGTCATTCACTGGAATGAGCGGATCGCCACTGATGTGGGTCTGCCCAACGTCATTGCCCACGGCATGCTCACGATGGCGCTTGCCGGCCAGGTCGTCACGGATTGGCTGGGAGACCCCGGAGCCCTTCTGGAGTTTGGAGTTCGCTTCACCCGTCCGGTCGTCGTGCCAGACGACGGCGTGGGGGCGACGATTGAGGTCACGGCCAAGGTCACCCGCATTGACGAGGCCGGAACGGCGCAGGTCACGGTGACGGCCACCTGCGAGGGCTCGACCGTGCTGGGCAAGGCGCAGGCCCTGATTCGACTGGCCTGACCATGGCGAGTCGGGTGCTGCTGGCTGAGCACACCACGCTGCGTGTGGGTGGTGCTGCCGACGAGTGGATCGTCGCGAATGAGGAAGACGATCTCGTCGACGCCGTCCTTGGGTGCGATCGCGATGGCACGCCGGTGCTGCTGGTCGGCGGTGGCAGCAACCTTCTCGTCTCGGACGACGGTTTCCGCGGCACCGTCGTGCAGATCGCAACGACCGGAATCTCGGTGCAAGAGACAGCCGAGCACGTCGAGGTCATCATCGCGGCGGGAGAGCCTTGGGGCGATGTCGTGTCCTACGCGGTGGACCGTGGCTGGGCGGGCATCGAGTCGCTGTACGGGATTCCTGGCTTGGCCGGGGCCACTCCAGTGCAGAACGTCGGCGCATACGGGCAGGAAGTCTCCTCGGTCATTACCGAGATCCGCGCTCTGGATCGTCACGCGCGGAAGATCGTCACCCTCGACGGTGACTCGTGCTCCTTCGGGTACCGCACGAGCCGGTTCAAGCAGGAGCCGGGCCGGTGGGTGGTGCTCGAGGTCACCATGCGGCTGACGACCGGAGGGGTCGGTACTGTCGCCTACCCCGAGTTGGCTCGCGCGCTGGGAGTCGAGGTGGGGGAGGTGGCTCCGATTGCCGATGTGCGCGAAGGCGTGCTGGCCCTGCGCAGGAGCAAGGGCATGGTCCTCGACCCCCACGACCATGACACTTGGAGTGCCGGCTCCTTCTTCACGAATCCGATCGTCGAGCCTGCTATCGCTGATGCGATGTCTCCTGACTGCCCGCGGTACCCGGCGACGACAGGGGTGAAGCTGAGCGCTGCCTGGCTGATCGAGCGCTCCGGCGTGGGACGCAGCCACGCGCTCACCGATCCGGCGCGAGCCGCACTGTCCAGCAAGCACGTGCTTGCTCTCTCCAACCGGGGCAGTGCGAGCGCCGCAGACCTGATCGAGCTGGCCCGCGATGTGCGCGCTCGAGTGCAGGACACGTTCGGCATCACGCTCGAACCGGAACCGACGCTCGTCAGCTGCGCCCTCGAGGCCTAGCCAGCGAGGGACACGGACTACTGCGCCTCGGCGAGCAGTGCGGCCATGCGACCGACACCCTCGGTGATATCGGCGTCCGACGTGGCGTAGCTCAGCCGCAGGTACCCCGGAGTGCCGAATGCCTCACCGGGCACGACAGCGACCTCTGCCTCGTCGAGGATCAGCCCCGCGAGGTGGGTTGACGACTCGATGGTGGCGCCTCGCAGGGAGCGCCCCATGAGCCCCTTGACCGACGGGTACACGTAGAACGCTCCCTCGGGAGTCGGGCAGGTCACGCCGGGAATGGCCCCGAGGAGGTCGACGATGAGCAGTCGGCGGCGATCGAAGGCCCGCTTCATCTCATCAACGGCCGACAAGTCTCCGCTGACGGCGGCGAGGGCGGCCACCTGGGAGACATTCGCGACGTTGGAGGTCGCGTGCGACTGAAGGTTGGTCGCGCCCTTGACGACATCGTTGGGGCCGATCATCCAGCCCACGCGCCACCCAGTCATGGCGTAGGTCTTCGCGACGCCGTTGACGACAACGCAGCGGTCGGCCAACTCGGGCACGAGAACGGGCATGGAGGAGAACTCCGCATCGCCGTAGACGAGGTGCTCGTAGATCTCGTCGGTGACCACCCACAGGCCGTGCTCGAGCGCCCACTCTCCGATCGCCTTGACCTCTGCGGGGGAGTACACAGCGCCGGTCGGGTTCGAGGGGGAGACGAACACCAGCATCGTCGTGCGGTCGGTACGCGCGGCCTCGAGCTGCTCGACGGTTGCGCGATAGCCGGACGTCTCGTCGGTCATGACCTCGACCGGCACACCGCCGGCAAGCTGGATCGACTCCGGATACGTGGTCCAGTACGGGGCCGGGAGGAGGACCTCGTCGCCGGGGTTCAGCAGGGCGGCGAACGCGTTGTACAGCGCCTGCTTGCCGCCGTTCGTCACGAGCACCTGACTCGCGGCGACCTCGAGGCCGGAATCGCGCTTCGTCTTGACCGCGATGGCCTCCTTGAGCTCGGGCAGTCCACCCGCAGGCGTGTAGCGATGCCAGCGAGGATCGCTGCAGGCGGCCCGAGCGGCTTCCACGATGTAGTCGGGGGTCGGAAAGTCGGGCTCACCGGCGCCGAAGCCGATCACGGGGCGCCCGGCGGCCTTGAGGGCCTTCGCCTTGGCATCCACCGCGAGGGTCGCGGACTCCGAGATGGCGGCGATGCGGCGCGAGATGCGGGAGTCGGTCATGTGCTCATCCTTGCAGTCCCCTCACTGGCCTGAGAGGTGAGGTGGGTGCCCCGGGGGGACCGGATTGGACCGCCCTTGGGCCGGGCCCGTAGACTCCTCCTTCGCAGAAGTAGGTCGGCGCGAGCCTGCCCTCCGACGCGTTTCGAAGTCGTCCCCCGATGACTTCGAAGGGTCGTAGCTCAACTGGTAGAGCACCGGTCTCCAAAACCGGCGGTTGGGGGTTCAAGTCCCTCCGGCCCTGCGAGGCGCCTTCGCTCCGCAGGTCACGACCTTTGGGTCGGCCGAACGAGCGCAGGAGCACGAAGGCAAGCAGGACCAGCACGACCAGCAGTTCCAGGCATGACATGAACGACGAACAGACGAACAGACGAACGACGAAGAAGCGAAGAAGAAGAGGAGTCAGACGATGTCGGACACTGACGCCATGTCCGACCGCGGGTCCAGTGACCGCGGTCGCCAGGACAAGGGCAACGTGTTCTCGCGTCTTGCCCTCTTCATCCGGCAGGTGATCGTCGAGCTCCGCAAGGTCATCTGGCCCACGCGCAAGGAGCTCATCGCCTACACCACCGTCGTGGTGGTGTTCGTGCTGATCATGGCCGGCATCATCGCGGGCTTCGACTACGTGTTCACTCAGGGTGTGCTCTTCGTCTTCGGATGATGGGCCTCCACTCGACGACTCAAGGAGATTGACAGCCGTGTCCGATCAGGACCCCACGTCGCCCTCGCTCGACCCATTCGCCACGGCACCGGGTGGTGACGAGGTCGTCGTCGACGTGCCCGCGGACGCCACCCCCGACGAGGTAGCCGAGGCCATCGTCGACGCGGAGGACGCGCTCGATGAGGCCGAGGCCATTGTCGAGGCCGCTGCCGTCGAGGTCGTTGCTGAGGAAGAGTCAGTCGAGGACGAGTCGGCCGAGGAAGAGCTAGCCGAGGAAGAGCCAGCCGAGGAAGAGGATCCCGTCGAGGCCTTCCGCGAGCAGATGCGGATCTCCCCAGGAGACTGGTACGTCATCCACTCGTACGCCGGGTATGAGAACAAGGTCAAGACGAACATCGAGACCCGCATCAGCACCATGAACATGGAGGACTACGTCTTCCAGGTCGAGGTGCCGATGGAAGAGGTGACGGAGATCAAGAGCGGCGTGCGCAAGCTGGTGCGACGCAACAAGTTCCCCGGTTACGTCTTGGTTCGCATGGATCTCACGGACGAGTCGTGGGGAACGATTCGCCACACCCCGGGCGTGACGGGATTCGTCGGCCACGGACATCAGCCGGCGCCGCTGTCCCTCGACGAGGTCGTGGCCATCCTTGCCCCGGCCCCGGAGAAGAAGGCCGCTGTGCCGGGTGCTCCCGAGACTGCTGCGACATCTGGTGGTTCCTCTGCACCGGTCGTCGAGGTGGACTTCTCGATCGGCGACTCGGTGACCGTCGTCGACGGCCCCTTCGCCACCCTGCATGCGAGCATCTCGGAGATCAACATCGAGGGTCAGAAGGTCACCGGCCTCGTGGAGATCTTCGGCCGCGAGACCCCCGTCGAGCTGGCGTTCAGCCAGATCGTCAAGAACTAGCAAGAGATCCACGTACCAGCACGCGTCACATTTTCACCTGCACGGCACGCTTCACCCCACGGGCTCCCGCCCAGTGGGCCACCACAACGAAGGACCCGACACACCATGGCACCGAAGAAGAAGGTCGCCGGCCTGATCAAGCTCCAGATCCAGGCTGGTCAAGCGAATCCGGCGCCGCCGGTCGGCCCTGCACTGGGCCAGCACGGCGTCAACATCATGGAGTTCTGCAAGGCATACAACGCCGCGACGGAGACTCAGCGCGGCAACATCATTCCGGTCGAGATCACGGTCTACGAGGATCGCTCGTTCGACTTCACCCTGAAGACCCCTCCGGCCTCCCGCCTGATCCTCAAGGCTGCTGGTCTGGACAAGGGCTCGGGTGAGCCGCACAAGATCAAGGCTGGTTCGATCACCAAGGCTCAGGTTCGTGAGATCGCTGAGACCAAGATGCCCGACCTCAACGCCAACGACGTCGATGCCGCGATGAAGATCATCGAGGGCACCGCACGCCAGATGGGCATCACTGTTTCGGCCTAGCCACCCGGCTGGGACATTCCCATAGTGGCAGAGCCAGCGCGGCTCGCACCACGACCTGCGAAGGAGCAGACATGAAGCGCAGCAAGGCCTACCGGTCCGCAGCAGAGAAGATCAATCCCGACGCCCTTTACTCGCCGCTGGCGGCAGTTCGGATCGTCAAGGACACCACCAGCACGAAGTTCGATCCCACCGTCGAGGTCTCCATGCGACTGGGCATCGACCCTCGCAAGGCGGACCAGATGGTTCGCGGCACCGTCAACCTTCCGCACGGCACTGGCAAGACCGCTCGGGTCCTGGTCTTCGCCAACGGTGAGAAGGCCGACGAGGCGCGAGCGGCGGGTGCTGACTTCGTTGGCGGCGACGACATGATCGAGAAGGTCAAGGGCGGTTGGACCGACTTTGACGCGGCCGTCGCCACGCCGGACCTCATGGGCAAGGTCGGCACGCTCGGCAAGGTCCTCGGCCCCCGTGGCCTCATGCCGAACCCGAAGACCGGCACGGTGACCATGGATGTCACCAAGGCTGTCGAGGACATCAAGGGCGGCAAGATCGAGATGCGCGTCGACAAGCACTCGAACCTGCACTTCCCGATCGGCAAGGGCTCCTTCACCGAGCAGCAGCTGGTCGAGAACTACGGGGCTGCCCTCGACGAGATCCTCCGCCTGAAGCCCAGTGCGGCCAAGGGGCGCTACATCAAGAAGGCCACGATGTCTTCGACGATGGGTCCGGGAATCCCGCTTGATGCCAACCGGACCAAGGACCTCATGACCGAGGACGACGCCTAGATCCCTCTGAGCACGCGCCTACTGCACGTTCATTGAGCCCCCACCGCACCACGCGGTGGGGGCTCAATCAGTTCTAGGAATCGCTTGCCATGAATGCGGTCGATGGGAAGACTCGGAGACCGCCTGAGTCGTACGGTTCGGGGACGGTTGGCTGCCCGCGCAACGACGGGCGGTCGATCGGTACCGGTCGATCGGAAGCGAGAGACCACGAGCGAGGATGCGAGGAGGGCAGATGGGCTACTACGCGCCGTTTCCGCATCCCGCCGTCGCGCTGGAGGATGTGAGCGTCCGCCTGGGGGGACTTCAGATCCTCGACAGTGTGAGCATCGCTGCACCGCGAGGCGCGGTGACCGGGCTCATCGGCCCCAACGGTGCTGGCAAGACCACGGTCTTCAATGTCATGAGCGGGTTCGTTCCGGCGGACTCCGGCAGCGTGGTCCTGAACGGTCAGCACGTACATCACGTGCGCCCGCAGCAGCTGACGAGGCGGGGGGTCGCGCGCACCCTGCAAGGGGTGGGCCTGTTCCCGAGCCTGACGGTGCTGGACAACGTCATGATGGGAGCGCCGACGCGCTTCGGCGTGATCGCCGATGCGCTGGCGATGCCGTGGGTGGATCGCGAGCGGCGGCAGATGGAGGAGCGAGCCCGTGAGGCCCTCGTCAGCCTCGGGATCGAGGGGGAGTCCTCGCGGCTGCCGAGCGAACTGCCCTATCCGGTGCAGAAGCGCGTCGCGCTGGCGCGGGCGCTGGTGAGCGATCCGTCTGTTCTGCTGCTCGACGAGCCGGCAGGGGGAATCGGTGAGGCGGACATGCAGGATCTCGAACGCCTCATCCGCTCGTGGGTTCCCGACCGCACCGTGGTGCTGGTCGAGCACCACATGGAACTGGTCATGGCGGTGTGCGACTTCATCTGGGTGCTCGACGCCGGTCAGGTGATCGCGTCGGGCACGCCCGAGCAGATCCGCAGCGACCCCGCCGTGCTCGCCGCATACCTGGGTGAAGAGGGAGCAGCCTGATGCTCGCGGTGGAGTCCTTGACGGTCGACTACGGCCCCGTCCGGGCACTGGCCAATGTGTCCCTGCAGGTGCCTGCGGGCGAGGTGACGGCGGTGATCGGCGCGAACGGCGCTGGCAAGTCCACGCTCATGCGCACGCTCGCGGGCCTGGTTCGCCCCAATGCCGGAACGGCCTCCCTTGAGGGTCAGGTGATCACCGGCCGCAAGGCGGAGGACATCGCTCGCATGGGGGTCGCACTGGTGCCGGAGGGACGCTCGACCGTGCCCGAGCTGACGGTCGAGGAGAATCTGCGCCTCGGCGGACTATGGCGCAGTCGTGCGGAGCGTGCGGCCACCCAGCAGGAGGTGTTCGACCTCTTTCCGATCCTGGGCGAGCGTCGCACGATGCGCGCCGACACCCTCAGTGGCGGAGAGCGCCAGCAGCTGGCGATCGGACGAGCGCTCATGTGCGATCCGACCTGCCTGCTCCTGGACGAGCCGTCACTGGGGCTGGCACCGCTGATCGTCACGCAGATTCTCGAACTCGTGAAGAAGCTGGCGGAGGAGTCGAACATCGCGGTTCTGCTGGTCGAGCAGAACGCCGTCACGGCCCTGCGGGTCGCACACACGGGGGTCGTGCTCAATCTCGGCACCGTCGTGATGGTGGGACCGGCCCAGGAGATCGCATCGCATGAGGAGTTGCGCCATGCGTACCTCGGCTACTAGGCGACCTGACGTGGGGGGCCGGCCATGACCTCGTTCATCGACTACGTCCTGGGCGGATTCGGCTCGGGCATGATCATCGCGCTGATGGCACTGGCCCTCGTGCTGACGTGGCGCGCGACCCGGGTGGTCAACTTCGCGCAGGTCGGTCAGGCCATGTTCACCACGTTCATCGCCCTCTCCTTGCAGACGCTGACCGGATCATGGGTCATCGCACTCGTGGGTGCCATGGTCGCGGGAGCGTTGCTCGGAGTGATCGTGCAGTACCTCGTCCTGCGACCGGTCAAGCGTGCGGACACCTCGGGCGCGATCATCGCCACCTTCGGCGTCCTCATCGCCCTGCAAGCTGCTGCCGGGATGATCTGGGGCGGCGATAGTCGTGCCTATCCCCAGCCGTTCGGCAATACCGCCATCACCCTGTTCGGCCGTGAGTGGCCGGTATCGGCGTATGACCTCGTCGTCGTCGGTTTCGCCGTGATCCTGGTCGTGGGTCTGACACTCCTGTTCACCCGCACCAACCTCGGTCTTGCCATGCGGGCGACTGCCTTCAATCCGGAGGTGGCGCGCCTGTCTGGCATTCGCGTCGGCCGCACCCTGACGATCGGCTGGGCGCTCGCTGGCATCGTGGGAGCCGTTGCAGGGGTGTTGGTGGCGCCCACCTCGGCCATCTCGCCGAACAGCTTCGACATCCTGCTCGTGTTCGCCTTCACGGCGGCGGTCATCGGCGGGCTCGACAGCCTCATTGGCGCAGTGGCCCTAGGCATCGGCACCGGGCTGATCCTGTCTGTCGTCTCCGGGTACAGCGACTCCAGCAACGCACCCGTCGTGGCCTTGGTGCTGCTTGCGGTGAACCTGGTCCTGAAGCCTGAGGGCGTCTTCGGCCACCACAAGGCACGGTCGGTGTAGTGATGCGCGACCTGCTGCGTCTGCCCGGCGCTCGACTCGTCCTCCACGCTGCCGTGGCCCTTCTCGCATGGCTGCTGCTCGTGGGTATCACCGGGATGGTCGACCCGCTGATGAACTACTACATCGCGCTCATGGCCATGTACGCCACGGCGATGTTCGGCATGACGATCCTCGTGGGCCTGTCAGGCCAGGTGTCGCTGGGCAACGGGGCCCTGATGGCCGTCGGGGGGTACGTCTTCGCTGTCACGACCCTGAACTGGGAGACGGTCCCCTTCACCGGGATCGCGATGAACGGCATCTGGGCAATGCTGTTCGCCGCCATCGGGGGAGTGCTGATCGGCTTGCTCATCGGCGGACTCGGTGCCCGCCTCCGCGGCCCCTACCTCGCTGGCCTCACCCTGGGCGTCGCGGTCGGGGTGCCGGCCATCGCGAATCGCTTCCCTGAACTGCTGGGCGGCGAGACCGGGCTGCAGCTCACCGTCCCGTACCCCTCTGGGGGATACGCGGTGGCGGGGGAGTTCGTCGACGAGGCCTTCACCGAGGACTTCCCGACAGAGCAGCTGGACGAGCTCCCGACAGAGCAGATCGAGGACCTGCCGACCGAGCAGGTTGAGGAGCTCCCCACCGAGCAGGACGTCTCCGGTGATGATCTGCTGACGCTGGACAACTTCCCGAATGAGGGCGATGTCCTGACGGAGGGCGATGTCCCGGCGGACGGCGATGTCCTGACGGACGGGGACTTCTCCGCGGACGGTGATGATCTGCTGACGCTGGACAACTTCCCGAATGAGGGCGATGTCCTGACGGACGGCGATGTCCTGTCGGACGGGGACCTCTCCGCGGACGGAGACGATCTGCTGACCTTGGACAACTTCCCGACCGAGGACGAACTCCCCGCAGACCCGTCGGCGCCTGATGGTGCGCTCGACCCGGAGTTCGCCGTGGATCCGGATGTGGAAGCGACATTCGATGGGCTCGATGGCTTGGACGCCGGTTTCATCCTCGAGCAGTGGCAGGCGGTCCTGGCAGTCTCGGTCGCCTGCATCGTGGCATTCCTGGCGTTGAACCTGGTGCGCGGGCGCCAGGGCCGCCAGTGGCGCGCAGTTCGCGACGACTCGGTGGCCGCGGCCGTCGCCGGGATCTCCCCGGGGCGCTCGAAGGTGTCTGCCTTCGTCGTCAGCAGTGTGTTCGCCGCGCTGGCCGGAGCGGTGTTCGCGCAGATCCTCTCCTACGTGGGCCCGGGCGCCTTCGGACTCGGGCTGTCCCTGTCGCTGCTCGTGGGGGTCGTCCTCGGCGGGCGCGGCTCGTTGTGGGGAGCAGTCATCGGGGCGGTGCTCCTGGTCTGGCTGCCGGAGTTCGTACTCAGGGCGGCGGGTGACCGAGGCTGGGAGGAGCAGGTCACCAACAATGCTCCCAACCTCATCTACGGCCTCCTCGTGGTAGCGGTCGTCCTCGTCGCGCCAGGCGGGATCGTGGGCTCCTTGCAGAGCCTTGTGCGGCGGGTTCGTCGCACGCCAGCCTCGCCCTCGGCCGCAGGATTGGGAGAGCGGGTCGACGCAGGGGTCGGCAAAGCTGATTCGTGACGACATTTGACCGAAATGTGGTCGCGGTCACGTATTTCAGTTAGCCTCCCGAGCACGTGCTGTTAAAGGGAGGGACACCCGTGAGAAGTTCTCTTGCAACCCGTGCGGTTGCTGTTGGAGTCGTGGCCGGTCTGGGCATTGCTGCCGCAGGCCCGGCCTTCGCTGCGGATCCGGGGGTGACCTCCAAGCAGGTCGTCATCGGGATGACCACGCCGCTGACGGGACCTGCGTCCCCCGGCTACAAGGACGTGGCGCCAGCGGCTCAGGCGTACTTCGACTACGTCAACGCCAATGGCGGCATTAATGGACGCAAGGTCAAGTTCGTGGTCAAGGACGATCAGTACAACCCGGCCAAGACCAAGAGCGCGACCAGCGAGCTGATCCTGCGAGATCGGATCTTCGCGATGTTCGGTGCTCTGGGCACGCCCACGCACTCGGCCGTCATTGCGGACCTCAACCGTCGGGGCATCCCGGACGTCTTCGTGAACACGGGAAGCTCGAACTTTGACAACCCCCGTCGCTACCCGATGACCTTCCCCTACTTCCCGTCCTACGTGGTCGAGGCCAAGGTCATGGCCTCCTACATTCAGGGAGACTCGGCTCTCAGCGGCAAGAAGCGCTGCTTGTTCTACCAGGACGGTGAGTTCGGCGAGAACGCGTCGAAGGGCTTCACTGCCGCGGGAATGTCGTTCGACACCACGGTGTCCTACTTCTCCGGCCAGCAGGTGGCTCCCTTCACCGCACAGGTGACGAACATGAAGGCAGCGGGCTGCGAGCTCGTCGTCTTCTTCGGTGTCACCTCCGCGACCGCTCAGCTCCTGGGCACGGCAGCCAAGGCTGCCTTCCGACCGACCTGGATGATCACGTCGGTCGGTTCGGACCCCTCGGTGCTGTCCGGCTCCCTGGGTGCGGCGACGAACACCCTGCTCAACGGGATCTACTCGCCGAACTTCATGACGCCCATTCAGGACACCAAGAATGCCTACGTCAGCCAGATGAAGGTCATTGCCACCAAGAACAACCTGCCCTGGAACTTCTACACGTACTACGGCATCAACACCGCATACGTGCTGTCCCAGGCGATCAAGGCGGCCGGCCCCAACCTGAGCCGCAAGGGGCTGGTCAATGCCCTTCAGACGAAGGCATCGAGCTTCCGTTCCGGAGCCGTGGTTCCGATGGTCATCAACTCCAAGTCCCACCAGGGGCTCACCGGCTACTACATGGGCAAGTACAACGCCTCGGGTGAGCTGGAGCGGATCACGAACTACATCATGACTGCCACGAGCTCCAGCAAGGGCACGGCCAAGAAGTCCACGTTCAAGCCCGCGGGCCCGACCCGGAAGCTCCTGCCCTAACGGGCCGGGCTATGAGAGTGAGGATGACGATGACTCGTTCCTTGACGCGCCGTCTTGTCGCTGGAATTGCAGCGGCTGGACTGGCACTGATCAGCGTCCCCGCCATCGCCCCCGCGGCGAGTGCGGTCGACGCCTGCGCCCCCGGACAGACCTGCACGGGAGCACTGTCCGGCAAGCTCGGTGACACGAGCTTCCAGATCACCATGCCGCCGAAGTTCAACGGCACGGTGCTGCTCTACTCCCATGGCTACCGGATCGCACAGCCGGTTCCGGCAGCCATCGGCATGGCACTGGGGATGGACAAGGCGCCGTACTACTCGGCGACCACCACTCCAGGTGTGGGTGCCACGTACACCGGCAATGGCATTCCGCAGGTGGCGCCGAGCGCTGAATCGGCGATGGCACTGCTCGGCCAGGGCTACGCGCTCGCCGGTGCGGGCTATGCCAATCAGGGCTGGGCGACCGCCGAGGGCGTCGAGGCAGGAGAGCTCCTGCTCAGGTACATCAACGGTGGTGCCGTCAAGGGGGTCAAGCAGGTGTACGCCTGGGGTGACTCCATGGGCGGATCGATCACCCAGTCCCTGATTCAGCGCAACCCGGGCAAGATCGCCGGATCACTGCCGCGCTGTGGTGCCATGGAGGGCCCTGAGCAGGCCTTCCAGACGGCCATGACGGTGATGTTCGCCTGGAAGTCGCTGGTGGCCCCCACCCTCAAGGTCGCCAACTACGCGCCCGGCGCTGCAGGCTACGCCGAGGCAGTGACCGACCTGGGCACCGTCTTCACCATCATCAACAAGGTGGCGACCGGTGAGATGACCGTCTCGCCCGTGGGCTACCCGATCGCGCAGGCGAACCTGCTGGCGGGCCTCATGGCCGGACTGCCCACGAAGTCGCCGACCTATGACGGTGTCACGGTGAACCCGGCTGTCAACACCTTGGGTCTGGGAGGTGCGATCGCTGGTGGGTACAGCCCACTGTCGGCCGGCGCCAACTCGACAGCGGCGATGCTGCAGAACGTTGCAGCGGCGGCGGCCCTGGGCATCATGGGTCGCTACGAACTTGAGCAGCGGGTCCGCAAGATCGGTTCGCTCGGTGCGGATCAGTCGGCGAACTTCACCGACAATGTCCCCGTCGTCTACTCCAAGCTGCTCTCCCCTGAGCAGCGCGGCGAGTTCGAGGGCACCTTCACCGCAGCTGGACCGGGTGTTCTGGACGCGATGCTGGGCACCATGGACGCCAGCATCGGCAGCACTACGGCGCGATTCCCGGCCAATCCGGCGGCAGTGGCGATCGTCAAGGCGCTTCCGGCGCCGAAGGCCACCTACGACAAGCCGGTGGTGCTGATGACCACGACGTACGACCCGATCGTGCCCGATGGCAACACCTACGAGTTCTACGAGGACATGGTGGGAACGGCCAAGGCCAAGGCGGCGGCCAAGAAGGGCCTGATGAAGGCGGTGGCGTATTACACGGTGCCGCCAGCGGATGGCTACACCTCGTTCGAGCCGGGGGCCAAGAGCGCCAGCGCGGCGTTGTCGGCGGCCGCTCTCGGGGGCTCGGGAGTGGGCCACTGCACGTTCACGGCGGCTCAGGACGTTGGCACCGTGGCGGCGCTGAACTCCTTGGTCAAGGCCAAGACGGCCAAGGCCGTGGCCGCTGCCAAGAAGATCGGCTACGCCATCGCCGGAGTGAACAAGGATCGGTTCTATGCTCCGTCGCCGCTGAAGAAGCCGCTCGCGACCGCCCGCGGTTAACGGGCAGGAGTCAGCAGCAGTACGCAGCAACAGGAGGGGCCGGTGCGAGTGCACCGGCCCCTCCTGCATTCCCAGCGGGGGCGGATTTGGCTCCGCGGCCCTACTGGCGTAGCCTTCGGCCTACCGAAGACCGCAGGTTGCCGGCCGCAGGAGACTGCAGCCGGTCGAAGGCCCCGCTCAGGCGGGCGGCCCGCGCAGGAGAACGAGCCAGACGAGGGCCCTGCCCTCTGTCCACGCCCCGTGCGCCTGCGCCGGGGCGTTCTGCATGTGAGGGGCGCGAATGTATGCGAGTCCCTCATCGAGGGGCTCGAATGAAAGGAGCCTCATGGCCCGGCCGGACAAGGCGAGTGCTGTCGCCGAACTCACGGATCACTTCCGCGAGTCCAATGCGGCAGTGCTCACCGAGTACCGGGGTCTGACGGTCGCGCAGCTGAAGACGCTGCGTCGCACCCTCGGATCCACGGTCACCTACGCGGTCGTCAAGAACACCTTGACCAAGATCGCAGCCAAGGACGCCGGTGTCACCGGCGTTGACGACCTCCTTGCCGGCCCCAGCGCCATCGCCTTTGTCAAGGGCGATGCCGTCGAGGCCGCGAAGGCGCTCCGTGCCTTCGCCAAGGACAATGCCGCCCTGGTCATCAAGGGCGGATACATGGATGGCAAGCTCCTGTCCTCTGCTGAGGTCCAGAAGCTGGCCGACCTGGAGTCCCGCGAGGTGCTCCTGTCCAAGCTCGCCGGTGCAATGAAGGCGAAGCAGTCGCAGGCAGCCGCCCTGTTCGCTGCTCCGCTGTCCAAGACCGCGCGTGCGCTGGGCGCCCTGCAGACCAAGCTCGAGGCCGATCCGTCGGCCGCGGCTGCCGCTGCCCCCACCGAGGAGGCTGCTCCGGCAGTCGCCGAGGAGACCCCCGCTGAGGCACCTGCCGAGGCTGCTGCTGAAGAGAACACCGAGGAGGTCGCGACCGAGGCACCCGCCGAGGACGCTGCCGCCGAGGAGACCACCGAGGGCTGATGCCCACCCGGGGGAGCCGAGCCTGCGAAGCGCCCCCGTCACCACCACCGGCCCTCGGCCGGATCAACCGAAAGGACGCCATCATGGCGAAGCTGAGCACCGACGAGCTGTTGGACGCGTTCAAGGAAATGACGCTTCTGGAGCTCTCTGATTTCGTGAAGATGTTTGAGGAGACCTTCGACGTCACCGCGGCCGCCCCCGTGGCCGTTGCTGCCGCAGCCCCGGCTGCCGGCGGTGGCGACGCCGGTGGCGCTGCCGAGCAGGACGAGTTCGACGTCATCCTCGAAGCCGATGGCGGCAACAAGATTGCCGTCATCAAGGAGGTCCGCGCCCTCACGAGCCTGGGCCTGAAGGAGGCCAAGGACCTCGTTGAGGCCGCTCCCAAGGCCATCCTCGAGAAGGTCAACAAGGAGACCGCTGACAAGGCCAAGGAGGCCCTCGAGGGCGCCGGCGCCAAGGTCACGCTCAAGTAGTTCTCTGCACGAATGCACGAAAGCAAGGAGGGTCGGCCCCATGGGGGCCGGCCCTCTTCGCTATCAGGGGGCTCGCGCCGGGGGGAGGACTGGCTATGAGAGGCCCGATAAGTGGTGTCCTGGCCTTCTCCGGGTCACGGGTAGGTAACGGACACGCCGAGATCCCTTCCAGCGCTTGACCTTTCGGTCTGAGCGAGTCACCATTCCCCTGCGTGCTCACGTACGCATCGTTCGGGCTCAGGCCCGCTCGACGAGGACCGGCCCGCCGGCCCGGACCGCAGCTGTCGCGGTTCGCGGTGGCGAGCACAGGTCGAGGGCGAGCGAAGCCGGGAGCCGGACTGGACAGCGGTGTGCCCGATGGGTAGACTGCTGCTTTGCGCTGCCTCCACACTTCCTGCTCTAGCTGTCGTCGTGTGCCGATCTCTGGATCTGCCAACTTGACAGTTTGGGGCTCGTTGGCATGGGCGCGGCGCACCAGTGATGCAGTGCACCGTGGAAGGAACAGATCTTGGCCCGCTCGCGCTCTGACGCAACGCCCCTCTCCCCGGAACTGAACCGGGTCTCCTTCGCCAAGATTCGCGAGCCGCTTGCGGTTCCGGATCTGCTCGCGCTCCAGACGGCGAGCTTCGACTGGCTCCTCGGGGGTGACGACTGGCGGGCTCGGGTTGAGGCCCAGATCGCATCGGGCAACACCGAGGTGCCGCAGGCATCGGGCCTCACGGAGATCTTCGAGGAGATCAGCCCGATCGAGGACTTCGGCGGCTCCATGTCGCTGAGCTTCCGCGACCACCGCTTCGAGCCCCCGAAGTACACGGTCGACCAGTGCCGCGAGAAGGACTTCACCTACGCGGCCCCGCTGTTCGTCACAGCTGAGTTCATGAACAACGAGACCGGCGAGATCAAGTCTCAGACGGTCTTTATGGGTGACTTCCCGCTGATGACCGACAAGGGCACGTTCATCATCAACGGCACCGAGCGCGTCGTCGTGTCCCAGCTGGTCCGCTCCCCGGGCGTCTACTTCGATCGGTCGATCGACAAGACGACCGACAAGGATGTCTACGGCGCCAAGATCATCCCCAGCCGTGGTGCCTGGCTCGAGTTCGAGATCGACAAGAAGGACCTCGTTGCCGTCCGGGTCGATCGCAAGCGCAAGCAGCCCGTCACCGTGCTGCTGAAGGCCCTCGGGATGACCCGCGAGGAGATCGCGGAGCGTTTCGGTCAGTACGAGACGTTCATGGCCACCTTCGAGAAGGACACGATCGACTCGCAGGAGGACGCGCTCCTGGACATCTACCGCAAGCTGCGTCCGGGCGAACCCCCCACACTCGAGAACGCACGCAATCTCCTCGAGAACTTCTACTTCAATCCCAAGCGCTATGACCTCGCGAAGGTTGGTCGCTACAAGATCAACAAGAAGCTCGGACTGGACCAGCCGCTGGAGCAGAGCGTCCTGACGCGCGAGGACATCGTCGCTGCGGTCGAGTACATCGTGCGCCTGCACGCTGGCCTCGAGACCATGGAGGGCCCGCGCGGCGAGGTCGTCTGCGAGACCGACGACATCGACCACTTCGGCAATCGTCGTCTCCGCACCGTGGGCGAGCTGATCCAGAATCAGATCCGCACGGGACTTTCCCGCATGGAGCGCGTCGTCCGCGAGCGCATGACCACGCAGGATGTCGAGGCGATCACCCCGCAGACCCTGATCAACATCCGCCCCGTGGTGGCGTCGATCAAGGAGTTCTTCGGCACGTCGCAGCTGTCGCAGTTCATGGACCAGACCAACCCGCTGTCGGGTCTGACCCACAAGCGTCGACTCTCCGCGCTTGGCCCCGGTGGCCTGTCGCGTGAGCGCGCAGGCTTCGAGGTTCGCGACGTTCACCCGTCGCACTACGGCCGCATGTGCCCGATCGAGACGCCGGAGGGCCCGAACATCGGCCTGATCGGCTCGCTGGCCACCTACGGTCGCATCAACGCGTTCGGCTTCGTCGAGACGCCGTACCGCAAGGTCGTCAACGGCAAGGTCACCGACAAGGTGGACTACCTGACAGCTGACGAGGAGGATCTGCACGTCATCGCGCAGGCCAACACCCCTCTCGCTGCTGACGGCACTATGAGCGAGCCACGCGTCCTCTGCCGCCGTAAGGGCGGCGAGGTCGAGATGGTGCTGCCCAGCGAGGTCGACTACATGGATGTCAGCCCGCGCCAGCTCTGGTCGGTCGCGACAGCCATGATCCCCTTCCTCGAGCACGACGACGCGAACCGCGCCCTCATGGGCTCGAACATGCAGCGCCAGGCAGTGCCGCTGCTGCGCGCCGAGGCGCCGCTGGTCGGCACCGGCATGGAGTTCCGGGCCGCCTACGACGCGGCTGACGTGGTCAAGGCCACCAAGGCGGGCGTCGTGACCGAGGTCTCGGCCGAGGCAATCACGATCGCCACGGACGATGGTGAGTACGACCTCTACGGTCTCGAGAAGTTCCATCGCTCGAACCAGGGCACGTGCTTCAACCAGAAGCCGATCGTGCACGAGGGTCAGCGCGTTGAGGCCGGCCAGGTGATCGCCGACGGTCCCTCGACCGAACTCGGCGAGATGGCCCTGGGCCGCAACCTGCTCGTGGCCTTCATGTCCTGGGAGGGACACAACTACGAGGACGCCATCATCCTCAACCAGCGGCTGGTGCAGGACGACGTCCTCTCCTCGATCCACATCGAGGAGCACGAGGTCGATGCCCGCGACACCAAGCTGGGCCCGGAGGAGATCACCCGCGACATCCCGAACGTCTCGGAGGAGGTCCTCGCTGACCTCGATGAGCGCGGCATCATCCGCATCGGTGCTGATGTCGTTCCCGGTGACGTCCTCGTGGGCAAGGTCACGCCCAAGGGCGAGACCGAACTCACCCCTGAGGAGCGCCTGCTCCGCGCGATCTTCGGGGAGAAGGCGCGCGAGGTCCGCGACACCTCGCTGAAGGTGCCGCACGGCGAGTCCGGCAAGGTCATCGGCGTGCGCGTCTTCGATATCGACGAGGGCGACGAGCTGCCCCCGGGTGTCAACCGCCTCGTGCGCGTGTACATCGCGCAGAAGCGCAAGATCACCGAGGGCGACAAGCTCGCAGGCCGTCACGGCAACAAGGGCGTCATCGCCAAGATCCTGCCCCCCGAGGACATGCCGTTCCTCGAGGACGGCACTCCTGTCGATGTCGTGCTCAACCCGCTCGGCGTTCCCGGTCGCATGAATATCGGCCAGATCCTCGAGACTCACCTGGGCTGGGCAGCCGCGACCGGCTGGGAGGTCGACGCGTCCGATCCGCGGGCCGCACGCATGGCCGACGAGGTCAAGAGTGTTCCTCGCGGAACCAAGGTCGCCACCCCGGTGTTCGACGGTGCGCGTGAGGACGAGCTCTCGCTCGTGCTCGAGTCGACTCGCAAGACCGACGACGGACTCACCCTCGTGGGTGCCGACGGCAAGGCGAAGCTGTTCGACGGTCGCAGCGGTGAGCCCATCCCGGGTCGCATCACGGTTGGCTACATCTACATCCTGAAGCTGCTGCATCTGGTCGACGACAAGATCCACGCACGTTCGACTGGCCCGTACTCGATGATCACCCAGCAGCCGTTGGGCGGCAAGGCGCAGTTCGGCGGGCAGCGGTTTGGCGAGATGGAGGTGTGGGCACTGGAGGCATACGGCGCCGCCTACGCCCTTCAGGAGCTCCTGACCATCAAGTCCGATGACGTGCTCGGTCGCGTCAAGGTCTACGAGGCCATCGTCAAGGGCGAGAACATCCCGGAGCCGGGCATTCCCGAGTCCTTCAAGGTTCTCGTCAAGGAGATGCAGTCGCTGTGCCTGAACGTCGAGGTGCTCAGCGGTGACGGCGTCGCCATTGAGATGAAGGACTCCGACGACGACGTCTTCCGCGCAGCCGAAGAGCTCGGCATCGACCTGTCCCGGCGCGAGCCGAGCAGCGTCGACGAGCTCTAGCAGTCGGCCCAGGCCGACACCCACGACCATCTGACGACCGAAACGAACGAAGGACACCACAGTGCTAGACGTCAACTTCTTCGATGAGCTGCGCATCGGCCTTGCGACCGCGGACGACATCCGCACGTGGTCGTACGGTGAGGTGAAGAAGCCCGAGACGATCAACTACCGCACGCTCAAGCCCGAGAAGGACGGCTTGTTCTGCGAGAAGATCTTCGGGCCGACCCGTGACTGGGAGTGCTACTGCGGCAAGTACAAGCGCGTGCGCTTCAAGGGCATCATCTGCGAGCGCTGCGGTGTCGAGGTCACTCGGGCCAAGGTGCGTCGTGAGCGCATGGGCCACATTGAGCTGGCCGCTCCTGTGACGCACATCTGGTACTTCAAGGGTGTCCCGAGCCGGCTCGGCTACCTGCTCGACCTCGCTCCGAAGGATCTCGAGAAGGTCATCTACTTCGCGGCCTACATGATCACGTGGGTGGACGACGAGGGCCGTCACGAGGCACTGCCCCAGCTGGAGAAGCAGCTCGGCATCGAGAAGAAGCAGATCGCCGATCGTCGTGACAATGACATCGAGAACCGGGCGAAGAAGCTCGAGACCGACCTCGCCGAGCTGGAGGCGGAGGGCGCCAAGTCTGACGTCCGCCGCAAGGTTCGCGAGTCCGGCGAGCGCGAGATGGCGGCGCTTCGCCGCCGGGCCGACAACGAGATCGACCGCCTCGACCGCATCTTCGATCGCTTCCGCACCCTGAAGGTCCAGGACCTCGAGGGCGACGAGATGCTCTTCCGAGAGATGCGCGACCGCTACGGTCGCTGGTTCGACGGCGGCATGGGCGCCGCTGCCATCCAGAAGCGGCTGCAGTCATTCGACCTCGAGGCCGAGGCTGCTCTCCTGCGCGACATCATCACGAACGGCAAGGGACAGAAGAAGACCCGCGCCCTCAAGCGGCTCAAGGTCGTACAGGCCTTCCTCAACACGACCAACTCGCCTCAGGGCATGGTCCTCGACGCCGTTCCGGTCATTCCCCCGGATCTGCGGCCGATGGTGCAGCTCGATGGCGGGCGGTTCGCGACGTCGGATCTGAACGACCTTTACCGTCGCGTGATCAACCGGAACAACCGCCTCAAGCGACTGCTTGATCTCGGCGCGCCGGAGATCATCGTCAACAACGAGAAGCGCATGCTTCAGGAGGCCGTCGACGCACTTTTCGACAACGGCCGCCGTGGCCGTCCGGTGACGGGCCCGGGCAACCGTGCGCTGAAGTCCCTCTCCGACATGCTCAAGGGCAAGCAGGGTCGTTTCCGTCAGAACCTGCTCGGCAAGCGCGTCGACTACTCGGGCCGTTCGGTCATCGTCGTAGGCCCCCAGCTCAAGCTGCACCAGTGCGGGCTGCCGAAGCAGATGGCACTCGAACTGTTCAAGCCGTTCGTCATGAAGCGGCTTGTCGACCTCAACCACGCGCAGAACATCAAGAGCGCCAAGCGCATGGTGGAGCGCTCGCGGCCCGTCGTGTGGGACGTGCTCGAAGAGGTCATCGCCGAGCATCCGGTGATGCTCAACCGCGCACCCACTCTGCACCGACTCGGCATCCAGGCCTTCGAGCCACAGCTGATCGAGGGCAAGGCCATCCAGATCCATCCGCTCGTTTGCACCGCCTTCAACGCGGACTTCGACGGTGACCAGATGGCCGTCCACCTGCCGCTGTCGGCGGAGGCCCAGGCTGAGGCACGCATCCTCATGCTGTCGAGCAACAACATCCTGTCTCCTGCCAACGGTCGTCCGATCACGACACCGACGCAGGACATGGTGCTGGGCATCTACTTCATGACGTCCGAGTCCGAGGGCGCCGAGGGTGAAGGCCGTGCCTTCGCCTCCATCAGCGAGGCGATGATGGCGTTCGAGTCAGGTTCTCTGGACCTGCAGGCGAAGGTCGCCATCCGACTCACCGAGGGTCTGCCTCCGGAGGGCTTCGACGCTCCCGAGGGCTGGGCCCCCGGGGATCCGTTCATGCTCACCACGACTCTGGGTCGCGCGATCTTCAACGAGGCGCTGCCGAGCGACTACCCGTTCGTCAACACCCAGGTGGACAAGAAGGTCCTCGGCCTGACGGTGAACCGTCTGGCGGAGATCTACCCGAAGGTTGACGTGGCCGAGACCCTCGACCAGCTGAAGGCCCTGGGCTTCCACTGGGCGACGCGTTCGGGTGTGACCATCTCCTTCTCGGATGTCATCGCGCCGCCGGCCAAGGCCGAGCTGCTCGCCAATGCCGAGGAGAAGGCGGTGAAGGTTCAGACGCAGTACGAGCGCGGCCTGATCACCGACGCCGAGCGTCGCCAGGAGCTCATCGAGATCTGGACCCGCGCGACCGACGAGGTTGCCAAGGCCATGCAGGAGAACTTCCCGCGCACGAACTCTGTACACATGATGGTCGACTCGGGTGCCCGCGGTAACTACATGCAGGTACGCCAGATCGCCGGAATGCGCGGCTTGGTGGCGAACCCGAAGGGCGAGATCATCCCGCGTCCGATCAAGTCCAACTTCCGTGAGGGCTTGTCGGTGCTGGAGTACTTCATCTCCACGCATGGTGCTCGCAAGGGTCTGGCCGATACCGCGCTTCGTACGGCGGACTCCGGCTACCTGACTCGTCGACTGGTCGACGTCTCGCAGGATGTCATCATCCGTGAGGTCGACTGCGGAACCGATCGTGGAGCGGTGGTCTCCATCGCTGACAACGTCGATGGAGTGCTGCGTCCGCGTGACGACCTCGACACGGCGGTCGCGACTCGTACGCTCGCCCGTGACGTCGAGGTTGACGGCAAGGTCATCGCCCACGCGGGCGAGGAGCTGACCACCCCGCGCCTGGAGGAGATGGTGAGCCAGGGTGCCGAGAGCATCCGCGTTCGCACTGTCCTCACGTGCGAGAGCTCGGTGGGCACATGCGCGATGTGCTACGGCCGTTCGATGGCGACGGGCAAGCTCGTCGACGTCGGCGAGGCCATCGGCATTGTCGCGGCACAGTCGATTGGTGAGCCTGGAACCCAGCTCACCATGCGCACCTTCCACACGGGCGGTGTCGCCGGCGAGGACATCACGCACGGCTTGCCGCGTGTGGTGGAGCTCTTCGAGGCGCGCACGCCCAAGGGCAACGCACCCATCGCGGAGGTCTCCGGGCGTATTCGCATCGACGACACGGAGAAGACGCGCAAGCTCATCGTCGTGCCGGATGACGGGAGCGAGGAGATCCCGCACACCGTCTCCAAGCGCTCGAAGCTGCTCGTGGAGGATGGTGCCCACGTCGCCGTCGGGGAGCAGCTCATTGCAGGTGCCGTGGATCCGAAGGTCGTCCTTCGCATCCTGGGCATGCGCAAGGTCCAGGAGCACTTGGTCGACCAGGTGCAGGAGGTGTACCGATCGCAGGGCGTGTCGATCCACGACAAGCACATCGAGGTCATCGTTCGGCAGATGCTCAAGCGCATTATCATCGTCGAGGCCGGCGACTCCGGCTTCCTCGCTGGTGAGCTCGTCGAGCGCAACCTGTTCGAGGCGGACAACCGGCGTGTGGTGGCCGAGGGTGGCCAGCCCGCCTCCGGTCGCCCGGAGCTCATGGGCATCACCAAGGCGTCGCTGGCGACCGAGTCCTGGCTGTCGGCAGCGTCCTTCCAGGAGACCACTCGTGTCCTCACCGATGCGGCGATCCATGCCAAGAGCGATCCGCTGCTCGGCCTGAAGGAGAACGTCATCCTGGGCAAGCTGATTCCCGCTGGCACGGGCATGCCGGTCTACCGCAACATCAAGGTCGATGCGACGGAGGAGGCCAAGGCGGCGATGTACGCCAGCTTCGGCAGCTACGACGACCTGGACTACGCAGCCTTCGGCGCCACGTCAGGTGCCGCTGTGCCGCTCGAGGAGTTCGAGTACCGCGGGTACTGAGTCCCATCTCGCACGAATGCAGGAGGCCCGACCACAGGTGGTCGGGCCTCCTGCATTCAGAGCAGTCGCTGCTCGGGCTTACGCTAGGTCCATGACGAGTGATACGCCCGAAGGCATCGAGCCCACCAACGTCCCACAGACGTGGCCTGCGTCCCCTGATGAGGTCGCGACCGGGGGAGACGCGGCCCAGACACCAGAAGCGGGGGCCTACACGCCTGCGGCCCCGGTGCCGTATGTGGCGTCGCCGCCCACGTCCAACAACGCCATCATCGCGTTCGTGCTGTCCATCGTCTCCTGGGCGCTGTGCCCGGTGATTCCGGCGATTGTCGCCCTGGTGCTGGCCCAGTCGGCCCAGCGGGAGATCGCCGCCAGCCAGGGCGCGGTTCAGGGAGGCGGCCTCGTGACCGCTAGCAAGATCATCTCGTGGATCAACATCGGCTTCTGGGCGGCTTTCCTGGTGATCGGGGCCTTTGTGACCCTGCTGATTGTCGTGGCCGGCTCGGCCTGATCTGACCTCCGCAGAGCTGCCATCGGCCTGCCGAGAGCCCGATCGGGACCCCGTTTTGACTCGGGGGAGGACGGGGAGGTAGCCTAAGCCGCCGTGCCCACGCAGTAGGGGCACGACCGACGTGCGCTCTTCCCCGTGAGCTGCGCACTGGCGCCTGATCGTTGAGGTCGGTGCCTGGGAATCATCCGCACTTGGATGTCGTACGGCACGGGCGGCCGCACGACACACCCGACCGCGTGGGTCGGAACGCACAGCAGTACCAGAGAACTCGACGAGAAGGCAGGAAGGCAACAGTGCCAACCATCCAGCAGCTGGTCCGCAAGGGCCGCCAGGACAAGGTCTCCAAGAACAAGGCGCCGGCCCTCAAGGGCAGCCCTCAGCGTCGTGGCGTGTGCACTCGCGTGTACACGACGACCCCGAAGAAGCCGAACTCCGCACTGCGCAAGGTCGCTCGCGTGCGTCTGAGCTCGGGCATCGAGGTCACCGCCTACATCCCCGGCGTCGGCCACAACCTGCAGGAGCACTCGATCGTGCTCGTGCGTGGCGGTCGAGTTCGCGACCTGCCCGGTGTCCGCTACAAGGTCATCCGCGGCGCGCTGGACACCCAGGGCGTCAAGAACCGCAAGCAGGCACGTTCCCGCTACGGCGCGAAGAAGGAGAAGGGCTAATGCCTCGCAAGGGTCCCGCCACGAAGCGGCCTATCGTCAACGACCCGGTCTACGGTGCGCCCATCGTCACCCAGCTGGTCAACAAGATCCTGCTCGACGGCAAGCGCTCCACCGCTGAGCGCATCGTCTATGGCGCCCTCGAGGGATGCCGTGAGAAGACGGGCACGGATCCCGTCCAGACCCTCAAGCGTGCGCTCGACAACATTCGGCCGACCCTTGAGGTTCGCTCCCGCCGAGTCGGTGGCGCCACCTACCAGGTCCCGGTCGAGGTGAAGCCGGGGCGCAGCACGACGCTGGCCCTGCGCTGGCTCATCGGCTACTCCCGGCAGCGTCGTGAGAAGACGATGACCGAGCGCCTCATGAACGAGCTCCTCGACGCCTCGAATGGTCTCGGCGCCGCGGTGAAGAAGCGTGAGGACACCCACAAGATGGCCGAGTCGAACAAGGCTTTCGCGCACTACCGCTGGTAGTCGACCCCTACTTATCCCTTACTACGAGCTGACGGAGAACTGAGCGTGTCTACCCAGACCAGCCTCGATCTGGCCAAGGTCCGAAACATCGGGATCATGGCGCACATCGACGCGGGCAAGACCACCACCACCGAGCGGATCCTGTTCTACACAGGTATCAACTACAAGATCGGTGAGGTTCATGAGGGCGCGGCCACCATGGACTGGATGGAGCAGGAGCAGGAGCGCGGCATCACGATCACGTCCGCTGCCACCACCTGTGAGTGGAAAGACCACACCATCAACATCATCGATACGCCCGGCCACGTGGACTTCACGGTCGAGGTCGAGCGCTCGCTTCGCGTGCTCGACGGCGCTGTCACCGTGTTCGACGGTGTTGCCGGTGTCGAGCCGCAGTCCGAGACCGTGTGGCGGCAGGCCGACAAGTACAGCGTCCCCCGCATCTGCTTCGTCAACAAGCTCGACCGAACCGGCGCTGACTTCTACCGCTGCGTCGACATGATCGTCGAGCGTCTCGGCGCCATCCCGCTGGTCCTTCAGCTGCCGATCGGCAACGAGGCGGACTTCATCGGGGTTGTCGACCTCGTGGGCATGCGCGCCCTCACCTGGCGCGGCGAGACCGCCAAGGGCGAGGACTACGCGATCGAGGAGATCCCCGCGGATCTCGTCGACAAGGCAGCCGAGTACCGCGAGAAGCTGCTCGAGACGCTGGCTGAGGCCGACGACGCCGTCATGGAGAAGTTCCTCGAGGGCGAGGAGCTCTCGGTCCCCGAGATCCAGGCCGCCATCCGTCGCGCGACTCTCGCCGACAAGCTCACCCCCGTCCTGACCGGCACCGCGTTCAAGAACAAGGGCGTCCAGCCCATGCTTGACGCCGTGGTGTCCTACCTCCCCTGCCCGCTGGATATTCAGGCAGTTGAGGGGCACAAGATGGGCAACGAGGAGGAGATCATCGAGCGCGCCCCGAGCGACTCGGAGCCCTTCAGTGCCCTCGCCTTCAAGATCATGACTGATCCGCACCTGGGCAAGCTCACCTACATCCGCGTCTACTCCGGTCGGCTGGAGACGGGCACCTCGGTACTCAACAGCGTCAAGGACCGCAAGGAGCGCATCGGCAAGATCTACCGGATGCACGCGAACAAGCGTGAGGAGATCGACTCGGTGGGCGCCGGTGACATCGTCGCCGTCATGGGCCTGAAGGACACCACCACGGGCGAGACCCTGTGCGATTCGGGCAAGCCGGTCGTGCTGGAGTCGATGACCTTCCCGGCTCCCGTCATCCACATCGCCATCGAGCCGAAGTCCAAGGGCGACCAGGACAAGCTCGGCATCGCGATCCAGCGTCTGGCGGAGGAGGACCCGACCTTCCACGTCCGCACGGACGAGGAGACGGGCCAGACCATCATCGGCGGCATGGGCGAGCTGCATCTTGAGGTGCTCGTCGACCGCATGAAGCGTGAGTTCAAGGTCGAGGCGAACGTCGGCAAGCCCCAGGTGGCCTACCGCGAGACGATCACCAAGAAGGTCGACAAGATCGACTACACGCACAAGAAGCAGACGGGCGGCTCCGGCCAGTTCGCAAAGGTCCAGATCGACATGGGCCCCAGCGAAGGCGCCGAGGGTGGCTACGTCTTCGAGAACAAGGTCACCGGCGGACGCATCCCGCGCGAGTACATCCCGTCCGTGGATGCCGGCTGCCAAGAGGCCATGGAGAACGGCGTGCTCGCCGGGTACCCCATGGTCGACGTCCAGGTGACCCTTCAGGACGGCGCGTACCACGACGTCGATTCCTCAGAGCTTGCCTTCAAGATCGCCGGTTCGATGGCGTTCAAGGAGGGTGCCCGCAAGGCCGGTCCGGTGATCCTCGAGCCGATGATGGCAGTCGAGGTCACCACGCCCGAGGATTTCATGGGCGACGTGATCGGTGATCTGAACTCCCGCCGCGGCCAGATTCAGGCCATGGAGGAGCGTTCAGGGGCGCGGGTCGTCAAGGCGCTGGTTCCGTTGTCCGAGATGTTCGGCTACGTGGGTGATCTCCGCAGCCGTACACAGGGCCGAGCCAGCTACAGCATGCAGTTCGACTCCTACGCACAGGTTCCTTCGAACGTGCAGACGGAGATCATCGCGAAGGCTCGCGGCGAGTAGTCGCGGATCACTGAAATACAACCGAACACGACAGAAGACCCGATCCGCGTTACCGCCGGACGGCTAACAACAAGGGAGAACTCAAGTGGCGAAGGCCAAGTTTGAGCGCACCAAGCCGCACGTCAACATCGGCACCATCGGTCACATCGACCATGGCAAGACGACCCTGACTGCTGCCATCACCAAGGTGCTGCACGATACGTACCCGGACGTGAACCCATTCACGCCATTCGACATGATCGACAAGGCTCCTGAGGAGCGTCAGCGCGGCATCACGATCTCGATCGCGCACGTCGAGTACCAGACCGAGGCGCGTCACTACGCGCACGTCGACTGCCCCGGCCACGCCGACTACATCAAGAACATGATCACCGGTGCGGCCCAGATGGACGGCGCGATTCTCGTTGTCGCCGCCACCGACGGCCCGATGCCGCAGACCAAGGAGCACGTCCTCCTGGCCCGCCAGGTCGGCGTTCCCTCGATCGTCGTCGCGCTCAACAAGTGCGACATGGTCGACGACGAGGAGCTCATCGAGCTCGTCGAGATGGAGGTGCGCGAGCTCCTCTCCACGTACGAGTTCCCCGGCGACGACATCCCCGTCGTGCGCGTGGCTGCCTTCCCGGCACTGAACGGTGACGAGAAGTGGGCCGGCTCGATCCTCGAGCTCATGAACGCGGTGGACGAGTACATCCCGACCCCCGAGCGTGAGATCGACAAGCCGTTCCTCATGCCCGTCGAGGACGTCTTCACCATCACCGGTCGCGGCACCGTCGTCACCGGTCGTATCGAGCGTGGCATCGTCAAGGTCAACGAGGAGATCGACATCGTCGGCATCCGCCCGGGACCGGCTACCAAGACGATCGTCACCGGCGTCGAGATGTTCCGCAAGCTGCTCGACGAGGGCCAGGCTGGCGAGAACGTGGGCCTGCTCCTGCGCGGCACCAAGCGCGAGGACGTCGAGCGTGGGCAGGTGTGCTGCAAGCCCGGGTCCATCACCCCGCACACCGACTTCGAGGCTCAGGTCTACATCCTCTCGAAGGACGAGGGCGGCCGTCACACGCCGTTCTTCAACAACTACCGTCCGCAGTTCTACTTCCGGACCACGGACGTCACCGGCGTCGTGACCCTGCCTGACGGCAAGGAAATGGTCATGCCGGGCGACAACACCGACATGTCGGTCGAGCTGATCCAGCCGATCGCCATGGAGGACGGCCTGCGCTTCGCCATCCGCGAGGGTGGCCGCACGGTGGGCGCCGGTCGGGTCACCAAGATCCTGAAGTAGTTCCTCGGATCCCTGGAACTTCGTGGGGGGCGGCGCGATCCGCTGCCTCCCACGAAACCGGGGACCAGCACCACCCCAAGGCATATCCAGAACGCCACCTCAGTAGCGGCACTACACGAGTAAGGACACCAGCCACCATGGCGGGACAGAAGATCCGCATCCGGCTCAAGGCCTACGACCATGAGGTCATCGACACCTCGGCGAAGAAGATCGTCGAGACGGTGACGCGCACGGGCGCAAAGGTCGCAGGCCCGGTGCCGCTGCCGACGGAGAAGAACGTCTACTGCGTCATCCGCTCGCCGCACAAGTACAAGGACAGCCGCGAGCACTTCGAGATGCGCACCCACAAGCGTCTCATCGACATCCTCGATCCGACCCCGAAGACGGTGGACTCGCTCATGCGACTCGACCTCCCCGCGGGCGTCGACATCGAAATCAAGCTCTGACCTGTAGACCACGAGGCAAGGAACACTGATGGGCACCAACGTGAAGGGCATCCTGGGCGAGAAGCTCGGCATGACTCAGATCTGGGACGAGAACAACAAGGTCGTCCCGGTAACTGTGGTCAAGGCCGGCCCCTGCGTCGTCACCCAGGTCCGCTCCCCGGAGACGGACGGCTACTCGGCCGTGCAGATCGCCTTTGGCGCGATCGATCCCCGCAAGGTCAACAAGCCCCAGGCGGGTCACTTCGCCAAGGCTGGCGTGACGCCGCGTCGTCATCTGGTCGAGATGCGGACCGAGGATGCGTCCGAGTACACCCTCGGCCAGGAGCTCGGGGTCGAGACCTTCGAGACCGGCCAGACCATCGACGTGGTGGGCACCACCAAGGGCAAGGGTTTCGCGGGTGTCATGAAGCGTCACGGCTTCCATGGCCTGCGCGCCTCCCATGGTGTGCAGCGCAAGCACCGGTCACCCGGTTCGATCGGCGGCTGCGCCACCCCGGGACGAGTGTTCAAGGGCATGAAGATGGCTGGCCGTATGGGCGGCGCACGTCAGACCACTCAGAATCTCCAGGTCGCCGGCGTTGACGCCGAGCGTGGCCTGCTGCTGATCAAGGGTGCGGTTCCCGGACCCAAGGGCGGCCTCGTGTTCGTCCGCACTTCTGCGAAGGAGAACCAGGCATGACCGCCGTTGACGTTCGCACCCCCGCGGGCAAGACATCGGGCTCGGTTGAGCTGCCGGCAGAGATCTTCGACGTGCCGGTCAACGTCCCGCTGATCCATCAGGTTGTCGTCGCCCAGCTGGCCGCGGCCCGCCAGGGCACGCATGACACCAAGAATCGGTCCGAGGTTCGTGGCGGTGGCCGCAAGCCGTACAAGCAGAAGGGCACCGGCCGCGCCCGTCAGGGCTCGATCCGTGCGCCTCAGTACGCCGGCGGCGGAGTGGTGCATGGCCCCACTCCCCGTGACTACGCCCAGCGCACTCCCAAGAAGATGAAGGCTGCCGCACTTCGGGGCGCCCTGTCAGATCGGGCTCGTGAGGGTCGCATTCACGTCATCACCGAGTTCGTTCCCGGCGAGACCCCGTCCACCAAGGCTGCGCTGCAGGCGATCAAGGCCCTTGAGGTCGAGGGCGCACTGCTGATCGCCATCGATCGCGAGGACGACAACTCGGCGCTGAGCCTGCGCAACGTGCCGGCCGTGCACGTCCTCTACGTAGATCAGCTCAACACCTACGACGTCCTGTGCAGCGATCAGGTGGTCTTCACCTCCGCTGCTCTCGAGGCCTTCCTCGCTGGCCCGGCAACGGGCAAGTCGGTCAAGGCCGTGGCAACCGAAAGCGAGGCCGCCGAATGAAGATCGCCGATCCCCGCGACATCCTGATCGCCCCGGTGATCTCCGAGAAGAGCTACTCGCTCCTCGACGAGAACAAGTACACCTTCCTGGTGTCGACCGATGCGAACAAGACGCAGATCAAGCTGGCCGTTCAGGACGTCTTCGGCGTCAAGGTCACCAACGTCAACACCAACAACCGCGAGGGCAAGCGAATTCGCACCCGCTTCGGCTACGGCCGTCGCGCTGCGACCAAGCGCGCCATCGTGACCGTGGCCGCGGGTGACCGCATCGACATCTTCGGAGGCCCGGTCTCCTGACCGGGTATCTGACAGGCCTTCCACTCACGAGACGGAAAGACAGCTATGGGAATCCGCAAGTACAAGCCGACAACGCCGGGGCGTCGTGGCTCCAGCGTGGCCGACTTCGTCGAGATCACCCGGTCAGAGCCGGAGAAGTCGCTCGTGCGGCCGCTGCCCAAGAAGGGCGGCCGCAACAACTCGGGCAAGATCACGACGCGGCATCAAGGTGGCGGTCACAAGCGCGCCTACCGCGTCATCGACTTCCGTCGTGCAGACAAGGACGGCGTGCCGGCCAAGGTCGCTCACATCGAGTACGACCCCAACCGCACCGCGCGCATCGCTCTTCTGCACTACGCCGATGGCGAGAAGCGATACATCATCGCGCCAAACAAGCTCAAGCAGGGCGACCCGATCGAGACCGGCCCGACGGCCGACATCAAGCCGGGCAACAACCTGCCGCTGCGAAATATCCCGGTCGGCACCGTGATTCACGCCGTCGAGATCAAGCCAGGCGGCGGCGCGAAGATCGCTCGCTCGGCCGGTGCTTCGGTGCAGCTGGTGGCCAAGGACGGCCCGTACGCACAGCTGCGCATGCCGTCCGGTGAGATCCGCAACGTCGACCTGCGTTCACGCGCAACGGTCGGCGAGGTGGGCAACGCCGAGCAGTCCAACATCAACTGGGGCAAGGCCGGCCGTATGCGCTGGAAGGGCAAGCGCCCGACCGTTCGAGGCGTGGCCATGAACCCGGTCGATCACCCGCATGGTGGCGGCGAGGGCAAGACGTCAGGTGGCCGTCACCCGGTCAACCCGAACGGCAAGCCCGAAGGTCGCACTCGCAAGGCCAACAAGGCCAGCGACAAGTTCATCGTCCGTCGCCGCAAGTCCGGCAAGAAGCGTTAGGGATAGCAGATGCCTCGCAGCCTGAAGAAGGGCCCGTTCGTTGACGGCCACCTCATGAAGAAGGTGGACGCGCAGAACGAGGCTGGCTCGAAGAACGTGATCAAGACCTGGTCACGTCGCTCGATGATCGTTCCGGCGATGCTCGGACACACGATCGCCGTGCACGATGGGCGCAAGCACGTGCCCGTGTTCGTGTCGGAGAACATGGTCGGGCACAAGCTCGGCGAGTTCGCGCCGACGCGCACGTTCAAGGGTCACATCAAGGACGACCGCAAGGCGAAGAGGCGCTAGTCGGCGGGCCCTTGGGCACACCGCGGTCCGCTCAGGACCACCCGCACCAGCACGACACCAGACCACACAGCAGCAGACCGAAAGCAAGGGGAAAGACATGGAAGCCAGGGCCCAGGCGCGGTACGTCCGCGTCACGCCCATGAAGGCGCGCCGCGTCATTGACCTCATCAGAGGCATGAACGTGACCGACGCCCAGGCGATGCTCAAGTTCGCGCCGCAGGCAGCGAGCGAGCCCATCGGCAAGGTGCTTGACAGCGCTGTTGCCAATGCGACGAACAACCATGCGATGGATGCACGGTCGCTGGTCGTCAGCCAGGCCTATGTCGATGAGGGCCCGACGATGAAGCGCATTCGTCCCCGTGCGCAGGGTCGTGCCTACCGCATTCGCAAGCGCAGCAGCCACATCACCGTCATCGTCTCCGATGGCGCGCAAGCAGAGCAGAAGGGCTGACCGACGTGGGTCAAAAGATCAATCCGAACGGCTTCCGACTCGGCATCACGACGGACTTCAACTCCCGTTGGTTCGCTGACAGCTCCAAGCCGGGTCAGCGCTACCGGGATTACGTCCAGGAGGACGTCCAGATCCGCAAGCTGCTCTCGACGGGTATGGAGCGTGCGGGCATCGCGAGAGTGGAGATCGAGCGGACGCGTGAGCGCGTGCGGGTCGACATCCACACCGCGCGCCCCGGCATCGTCATCGGCCGCCGTGGCGCCGAGGCCGACCGCATCCGCGGCGATCTCGAGAAGCTCACGGGCAAGCAGGTGCAGCTGAACATCCTCGAGGTCAAGAACCCCGAGATCGAGGCGCAGCTGGTGGCTCAGGGCATTGCCGAGCAGCTGTCGAGCCGCGTCTCCTTCCGCCGCGCTATGCGCAAGGGCATGCAGACGACGATGAAGAGTGGTGCCAAGGGCATCCGAGTGCAGGTCTCCGGTCGCCTGGGTGGCGCCGAGATGTCCCGCACGGAGTTCTACCGCGAGGGTCGCGTTCCGTTGCACACACTGCGTGCGGACATCGACTATGGCTTCTACGAGGCTCGCACCACCTTCGGTCGCATCGGCGTGAAGGTGTGGATCTACAAGGGTGAGGCGCTGGGGTCCCGCGCCGAGCGTGAGGCGGCAGCAGCGCAGGCGCGCCTGTCCGGTCCCCGCTCGCGTCCGGAGCGTCCGCGCCGTCCGCGTCGTGATGACGAGGCCGTGGCCGTGGCCGCGACCGAGCAGGCTGCACAAGAGGCGACCGGCGAGGCCGTGGTTGAGCCCGTCACGGAAGCTCAGGAGGGCTAGTCATGCTGATTCCCCGCAGAGTGAAGCACCGCAAGCAGCACCACCCGACTCGTCGCGGTGTGGCCAAGGGCGGCACAGAGGTGACGTTCGGCACGTACGGTCTCCAGGCACTGGAGCCCTCCTACGTGACGAACCGGCAGATCGAGTCCGCTCGTATCGCCATCACGCGCCACATCCGCCGAGGCGGCAAGGTCTGGATCAACATCTACCCGGACCGCCCGTTGACCAAGAAGCCCGCTGAGACCCGCATGGGCTCGGGTAAGGGCTCGCCGGAGTGGTGGGTCGCCAACGTGAAGCCGGGTCGCGTCATGTTCGAGCTGTCCTACCCGGACGAGAAGGTCGCGCACGAGGCGTTGACCCGAGCAATGCACAAGCTCCCGATGAAGTGCCGGATCGTTCGGCGCGATGAGGCAGGTGAGAACTGATGTCCGCAGGCACCAAGGTCGGCGAACTGCGCAATCTCGACGATGCAGAGTTGACGTCGAAGCTGCGTGAGGCCAAGGAGGAGCTGTTCAACCTCCGATTCCAGGGCGCGACGGGTCAGCTCGAGAACCACGGCCGGCTTCGCGCGGTCCGCAAGGACATCGCTCGCATCTACACCATCCTGCGTGAGCGGGAGCTCGGCATCACGCCGGTTGACATCAACGACGGCACGGCAGGTGTCGCATGAGCGCGAATGAGGCAGGCGTGACGGACACAGCTCGTGGCTACCGCAAGACCCGCGAGGGGCTGGTGGTCAGCGACAAGATGGAGAAGACAGTCGTGGTGGCGGTCGAGGACCGCTTCAAGCATCCGCTGTACGGCAAGGTCGTCCGCCGGACGAGCAAGCTGAAGGCGCACGACGAGGCCAACACCGCAGGTGTGGGCGACCGGGTACTCCTCATGGAGACGCGCCCGACCTCTGCGACCAAGCGCTGGCGCGTGGTCGAGATCCTCGAAAAGGCCAAGTAGTCACCACCAAAGTTCCGCCAGGCTCTCGCGAGAACCGGCAGACGATCAGGAGAATGCAGTGATTCAGCAGGAGTCGCGACTTCGAGTCGCCGACAACACCGGTGCCAAGGAGGTCCTTGTCATCAGGGTCCTCGGTGGCTCGGGCCGTCGTTACGCAGGCATCGGTGATGTCGTCGTGTGCACGGTCAAGGACGCCATCCCCGGTGGCGGCGTGAAGAAGGGCGAGGTCGTCAAGGCCGTCATCGTCCGTACCAAGAAGGAGCGTCGGCGTGCCGACGGCTCCTACATTCGCTTCGACGAGAACGCTGCCGTCATCCTCAAGGGCGACGGCGAGCCTCGTGGAACGCGCATCTTCGGCCCGGTGGGTCGCGAGCTGCGCGAGAAGAAGTTCATGAAGATCATCTCGCTGGCGCCGGAGGTGCTGTAGCCATGGCTCTCAACATCCGCAAGGGCGACCTGGTCCAGGTGATCACGGGCAAGGATCGCGGCGTGAAGGGCAAGGTCATCGAGGTCTACCCCGAGGCCGACCGCATCATCGTCGAAGGCGTGAATCGCATCAAGAAGCACACCAAGGTGGGACAGAACAGTCGTGGCGCCAAGACCGGCGGCATCGTGACGACCGAGGCACCCATCCACGTGTCCAACGTGATGATCGTTGATCCGGAGGATGGCCGTCCCACGCGCGTCGGCTACCGCAAGGAGTCGGTGGAGAAGCGCCGCAGCGACGGCTCCACCTACGAGGCGGAACGCAATGTCCGCATCTCCCGTCGCACTGGCAAAGATCTCTAGAGGGACAACTGAGGACTGACATGACTGCGACCACAGACACCACCGCTCCGCGCCTGAAGGTGCGGTACCGCGAGGAGATCTCGCCCGCCCTGCGCGAGGAGTTCTCCTTCCCGAACATCATGCAGGTGCCCGGGCTGACCAAGATCGTCGTCAACATGGGCGTGGGCGATGCCGCACGCGATTCCAAGTTGATCGAGGGCGCCATCCGCGATCTGACCGAGATCACCGGCCAGAAGCCCCAGGTGACCAAGGCCCGCAAGTCCATCGCGCAGTTCAAGCTGCGTGAGGGCCAGCCCATCGGTGCCCACGTCACGCTCCGTGGCGACCGCATGTGGGAGTTCCTCGATCGACTGCTGTCGGTCGCGCTGCCCCGCATCCGCGACTTCCGCGGTTTGTCTCCCCGGCAGTTCGATGGTCACGGCAACTACACGTTCGGTCTGAACGAGCAGTCGATGTTCCACGAGATCGACCAGGACAAGATCGATCGCGTCCGCGGCATGGACATCACCGTGGTGACCACTGCCAAGAACGATGAGGAAGGCCGCGCCCTGCTTCGCCTTCTCGGATTCCCCTTCAAGGAGGCCTGAGCCACATGGCGAAGAAAGCTCTGATTCAGAAGCAGCAGAAGACCCCGAAGTTCAAGGTCCGGGCCTACACCCGGTGCAACAAGTGCGGACGGCCCCACTCGGTCTACCGCAAGTTCGGCCTCTGTCGCGTATGCGTCCGGGAAATGGCGCATGCCGGCGAACTGCCGGGCGTCACCAAGAGCAGCTGGTAAACCACGACGCTGAAGGTCCGCACAGCGGAAACCGCAGCGAGGAAGGCCTCAGGCCAAGAACATGACAATGACCGACCCCATTGCGGACATGCTTGCGCGACTGCGCAATGCCAATTCCGCGTACCACGACACCGTGGCCATGCCGCACTCGAAGATCAAGGCGAGCATCGCCGAGATCCTCCAGCGCGAGGGCTACATCGCCAGCTGGGACGTGCAGGAGGCGGAGGTGGGCAAGACCCTCACCCTGAACCTCAAGTACGGTCCCTCGCGCGAGCGCTCCATCGCGGGCCTTCGCCGCGTCTCGAAGCCCGGCCTGCGGGTGTACGCGAAGAGCACCTCGCTTCCGCGCGTGCTCGGCGGCCTCGGCATCGCCATCCTGTCCACCTCGTCGGGTCTGCTCACGGACCGCCAGGCCGCAAAGAAGGGCGTAGGTGGGGAAGTCCTCGCCTACGTCTGGTAGGGAGGGCCGGCATGTCACGCATCGGACGCCAGCCCGTGGAGATTCCCGCGGGCGTCACCGCGACCATCACCGGTCGCGATCTCACTGTGGTCGGCCCGAAGGGCTCGCTGAGCCTGACGGTCGTCGAGCCCATCATCGTGTCCCAGGAGGACGGCGCGCTGCTCGTCACGCGTCCCGATGACGAGCGCGATTCGCGCGCCCGCCACGGCCTCACCCGCACGCTCGTGGCCAACATGGTCACCGGTGTGACCACGGGCTACGAGAAGGGCCTGGAGATCGTGGGCACGGGCTACCGTGTTGCGGCGAAGGGCACGGATCTGGAACTGCTGCTGGGCTTCAGCCACCCGGTCGTTGTCAAGGCGCCGGAGGGCATCAGCTTCGAGGTCGAGAGCCCGATCAAGTTCAAGGTCAAGGGCATCGACAAGCAGAAGGTCGGCGAGGTCGCTGCCAACATCCGCAAGATCCGCAAGCCCGAGCCCTACAAGGGCAAGGGTGTGCGGTACGAGGGCGAAGTTGTTCGCCGCAAGGCCGGAAAGGCGGGCAAGTAATGAGTTCCTTCGCCCCGAAACTGGGCACCCGCACCCGCACAAGCGTGGGGCGTGCGCGTCGTCACCTGCGCGTGCGCAAGAAGGTCACGGGCACGGCAGTCCGTCCCCGGATGGTCGTCACCCGATCGGCTCGGCACATGCTGGTCCAGGTCGTCGACGACAGCCAGGGCGTGACCATCGCATCGGCGTCGACCATGGAGGCGGACCTCCGCGGCGCGAGCGACGACAAGACGGCCAAGGCTCGCAAGGTGGGCCAGCTGGTCGCCGAGCGCGCCAAGAAGGCGGGCATCGAGGCCGTTGTCTTCGACCGTGGCGGCAACAAGTACCACGGTCGGGTCGCTGCCGTTGCTGACGGTGCACGCGAAGCCGGCCTGTCCCTCTAACGACGTACGAACTTCTAGGAAGAGGTAGTCCAGATGTCAGAAACATCGCGCCGCAGTGGTGGCGGTGGCGATCGCCGGGAGCGCAAGGATCGCGCCCCTCGCGAGGAGAAGTCCACGTACGTCGAGCGGGTCGTCGCCATCAATCGTGTTGCCAAGGTCGTCAAGGGCGGTCGTCGCTTCAGCTTCACTGCCCTCGTCATCGTCGGTGACGGCGACGGCATGGTCGGTGTCGGATACGGGAAGGCCAAGGAGGTGCCGGCCGCGATCGCCAAGGGCGTCGAGGAGGCCAAGAAGCACTTCTTCCGGGTCCCCCGCATCCAGGGCACCATCCCTCACCCCATCGTGGGCGAGGCTGCCGCCGGAGTCGTCATGCTTCGTCCCGCCTCTCCCGGTACCGGCGTCATCGCCGGTGGCCCGGTGCGTGCGGTTCTGGAGTGTGCAGGCATTCACGACATCCTCAGCAAGTCGATGGGCTCGGACAACGCGATCAACGTCGTGCATGCGACGGTCGCGGCGCTCAAGGGCCTGGAATCCCCTGAGGCGGTTGCCGCACGTCGCGGCCTGCCCATCGAGGACGTGGCTCCGGCTGCTCTGCTGCGCGCTCGCGCGGGGGTGACGTCGTAATGGCACGCCTGAAGGTGACTCAGAAGAAGTCCGAGATCGGCGGCACCAGCGGACAGCGCAACACGCTTCGCTCGCTGGGGCTCAAGCGGATCGGCGACACCGTCGTCAAGGAAGACCGTCCCGAGATCCGCGGCATGGTCAACACCGTGTCGCATCTTGTCGTAGTCGAGGAGGTCGACTGACCATGGCACTCAAGGTTCATCATCTGCGCCCCGCACCGGGCGCCAAGACCGCCAAGACCCGTAAGGGTCGTGGCGAGGCATCCAAGGGCAAGACCTCGGGTCGAGGCACCAAGGGCACGAAGGCCCGTTACCAGGTGCCTGCGAACTTCGAGGGCGGTCAGATGCCGCTGCACATGCGTCTGCCCAAGCTCAAGGGCTTCACCAACCCGGCCAAGGTCGAGTTCCAGGTGGTCAACGTCGCCGCGCTGGGGAAGCTCTTCCCCGAGGGTGGCACCGTTGGCGTTGCGGAGCTCGTCGCCAAGGGGGCGGTCCGCAAGGGACAGCCCGTCAAGGTTCTTGGCCAGGGTGAGATCTCGGTCGCATTGACCGTGAGCGCGGATGCGTTCTCTGACTCGGCCCGTGACAAGATCACAGCAGCCGGTGGGTCGATCACGGTCCTCTAGTACCGTGAAGGCTCCCCTCGGGGAGTCTTGTCGACACCGCATGACTCATCACGGACCAGCAGGAGGCTAAGTGCACATCAGTGCGTTCGGGGCTGCCCTGCGTACACCGGACCTTCGGAAGAAGATCTTCTTCACGTTGGCGCTGCTCGGTGTCTATCGCCTGGGAGCGGTACTGCCGACTCCGGGAGTCGACTACGCCGCCATTCAGCGGTGTATCGATGTCGTGCAGGACAATTCGGTCTACGCACTCATCAACCTGTTCTCCGGTGGTGCGCTCCTGCAACTGTCCGTGTTCGCGCTCGGCATCATGCCGTACATCACCGCGAGCATCATTCTTCAGTTGCTGGTCGTCGTCATTCCGCGTCTGGAGACGCTGAAGAAGGACGGCCAGGCAGGTCAGGCGAAGATCACGCAGTACACCCGGTACGTCACTATCGGTCTCGCGATCCTGCAGTCCACGGCGATCCTCTCGCTTGCGCGCACCCCAGGGGCGCTCTTCAGCGGCTGCAACGAGGCAGTGATTCCGAACGACTCGGTCTGGGTCATCCTGGTCATGATCACCGTCATGACCGCCGGCACGGCTGTGATCATGTGGTTCGGCGAGTTGATCACTGAGCGTGGTGTCGGCAACGGCATGTCGGTACTGATCTTCACCTCGATCATCGCGACCATTCCGGCGCAGTTCGCGTCGGTCTACGGCAGCCAGGGCATCTTCCCGTTCGGCATGACCCTCCTGGTCGGCCTCGCCGTGGTCGCGTTCGTGGTGTTCGTCGAGCAGGCTCAGCGGCGCATCCCGGTGCAGTACGCCAAGCGCATGGTCGGGCGGCGGATGTACGGAGGCACGTCGACCTACATCCCGCTCAAGGTCAACATGGCCGGTGTCATCCCGGTCATCTTCGCCTCCTCCCTGCTGTTCCTGCCGGTGCTGCTGGTGCAGCTGACCGGAAGCCAGGCGGAGTGGTCGATCTGGGTCCAGCAGAATCTGGGCACGGGACAGGGCACCTGGTATCTGGCGTTCTACTTCGCGCTGATCGTGTTCTTCTGCTACTTCTACGTCTCGATCACGTTCAACCCGGTTGACGTGGCGGACAACATGAAGAAGTACGGCGGATTCATCCCCGGCATCCGCGCTGGTCGGCCGACCGCGGAGTACCTCGACTATGTCCTGACCCGTCTCACGGCCCCGGGTTCCATCTACCTTGGTCTGATCGCCGTTCTTCCGGTCTTCGCCTTCGGCTTCCTCGGCGTGGGAAGCAACTTCATCTTCGGCGGCACCAGCCTGCTGATCATCGTGGGTGTCGGCCTCGACACGGTCAAGCAGATCGAGGCGCAACTTCAGCAGCGGAATTACGAGGGGTTCCTGCGCTAATGAGACTGGTCATGATGGGCCCCCCGGGGGCGGGCAAAGGCACTCAGGCTGCGGTCATCTCCGCCATGCTCGGCGTTCCGCACATCTCCACCGGCGACATCTTCCGGGCCAACGTGAGTGCCGGAACGCCGTTGGGCGTGGAAGCCAAGCGCTACATGGACGCCGGCGAGTACGTCCCTGACGGCGTCACGAATGCCATGGTTCGCGATCGCATCACGCACGATGACTGCCGGGCGGGATTCCTGCTGGACGGCTATCCGCGTACGGTCGAGCAGGTGGGCGAACTGAACGCCATGCTGGCGTCTGCATCGCAGAAGCTCGATGCGGTGCTGGAGCTCACAGTGGACTTGGACGAGGTGGTCTCCCGCCTGGTCAAGCGATCGAGCGAGCAGGGCCGCAGCGACGACACTGAGGATGTCATCCGCCGACGTCTCGAGGTGTACTTCGAGCAGACCGCCCCACTCATTGAGATGTACCGGTCTCAGGGCCTGCTCGTTCAGGTGGATGGCCTGGGCGCCATCGATGATGTCACTGGTCGCGTCACCGCGGCCCTCAACATCGAGGCCTGACTGAGTGTTCGGCCGCCGCAGTGCTATCGAGATCAAGTCCCGTACCGAGCTCGACGTCATGCGTCAGGCCGGTCTGGTGGTGGCTCGTGCGCTCAGCGCGATAGACCTCGCCGCTGAGCCGGGTGTCACGACCGGCCAGTTGGATTCGATCGCGCGCGATGTGCTGTCCGACCACGGTGCGACATCCTCCTTCCTCGGCTACAAGGCCCACGGCGCCGTTCCCTATCCCGGTGTGATCTGCGCATCCGTCAACGACGAGGTGGTGCACGGCATCCCGGGAGATCGCGTCCTGCATGACGGAGACCTGCTGTCCGTGGACTTCGGCGCGATCATCGACGGGTGGAACGGGGATGCGGCGATCACGATCGAGATCGGTGATGTCGCGCCCGAGCTCCGTGAGCTCAGCCGGGTCACCAGGGAATCCCTCTGGGCGGGCCTGGCGCAGGCGATGGTGGGCGCCCACCTGACCGATATCAGCCACGCCATCGAGACGACCATCGTCAGTGCCGGGGCGGACTACGGAATCGTCGAGGAGTACGGCGGTCACGGGATCGGATCCCGCATGCACATGGATCCGCACATCCTGAACTACGGATCTCCCGGACGCGGTCCGGTGCTGCGAGCCGGCATGGCGTTGGCCATCGAGCCGATGGTGGTCCTGGGATCTCCGGACGTGGGCGTGCAGGCGGATGCGTGGACGGTGTCCACGCTCGATGGTGGGCGCGCAGCCCACTGGGAGCACACGGTCGCCATCACGGACGCTGGTCCCTGGGTACTGACTGCCCTTGACGACGTGCACCTGTGATGCGGGTGCTCGTGCGGTGACACGCCTGTGGCGCCGTCCCCTCGGCTGAGAGCGCGAGTGTCGCTAGGGTCGAGGTGATGTTCGGTTCGGCCCTCGTTTCTGCCTCCGAGGCAGAGGTGTCTTTCGAACCCACGCCGGCGATGGCGGGTGGCACCGGCCGCAGCGGCACGACCGTGATCGCTGGCCTGATCGGCCGGCACCCCGAGGCTCGTGCGAGCGTTCCGCGTGAGATCAAGGTGCTCACGGAACCCGGGGGAGTCCTCGACATCTGCGTCGGTGCAGGCGCTCGACGTCAGGTCAGCATGCGGTCGCGGGCGCTGGGGCTGGTCCCCGCGCTTCAGCATCGTGCGCTGAAGTCGACCTTCACTCGGCAGATGCGTGGACGGTGGTGGGAGAGGTCCAACCGCAAGGGTGATTCGAGCGGACTGCATCTGTGCATGGACGAGTCAGCGCGAGATGCCCTGGTCGATCAATTCCTCACCGATCTCGATGCGATGGACTCCCTGTCCGCGGGCCGCCTCTTCACCGAACGGTTAATCCGCGCACAGCACCAGCATGCGGGAGAGTCCTGGTGGCTGGACACCTCGCCGCCCAACATTGCCGAGGCCGCGCGCATTCACCGACTCCTGCCGCAGGCGCGGTTCATCTGGATGGTGCGCGATGGCCGAGCCACTGCCGCCTCGGTGATGGCAGAGCGCTGGGGGCCTGACGGTGCAGCCGAGGCCATCGCCTGGTGGGAGCGAAACCTCAGGTGGGCCCACCTCGGTGCGTCGGCGGTGCCGGACGATGCGGTGCTGGTGGTGTCGCTGGAGGATCTGGTGGTGCTGGACCGCGAAGGCACGTATGGCCGGGTGCTGTCCTTTCTGGGTCTGGAGGACCATCCCGCGACCCGGCGGTTCTTCGAGCGGCGCATGCCGGCAGATCGGGTCAGGCTGGACGGCTGGCGCGACCGGGTTCCCGATGCGAGTGACTTCGAGCGCAGGTACCGCACTGCGGTGGAACGACTCGAGGCGACAGGCGTTTCGGTGCACGAGCGTTCGCCAGCCTGAGTGCTGCGCTGGGTATGCTCGCGGCGATGTCAAAGATGCGAACTGCCGCTGGCCCCCGGCTGGTCTCCCCGTGACCGCCCCCATCACGCCGATCATGGCTGGTGGCACCGGCCGCAGCGGCACGACGGTGATCGCTGGCCTGCTGCATCGTCATCCGCAGGTGCGGGCGAGCTGGCCGAGGGAGGTCAAGTTCGTCAACAAGGAGGGCGGGCTGCTCGACCTCGTGCTCGGACCCGAGGGGGCCAAGGCCAAGCGCCGTCTGCTCGGCGGCTCCAGCTCATCCCCCCGCGATCGGCTGGCCGCGTTCGACGCAGGGATGCGCGGGCCCTGGTGGTTGCGCACCAATCGCCTGGGTCGGGACAGCGGACTGCACCTGAGCATCGACGAGACGGAGCGCGATCGCCTGCTGGCCGAACTCGATCACCAACTGGATGTCGACCCGCTTGGGGCCGGCCGGGCCTTTCTCACCGGGATGGCTCGTGCTCAACGGGGTGATGCGGGGGAGCAGATGTGGATAGACACGTCACCGCCCAACATCGCGAACGCGTCGCGCATTCACCGATTCTGGCCACAGACCCGATTCATCTGGATGGTTCGCGACGGACGGAGCACGGCCGCCTCCGTCATCGCTGAGCGATGGGGCCCGGACGATCCCGTTGAGGCGATCACCTGGTGGGAGAAGCGCATGCGCCGTGCCCATCAGGGACTGAGCACGGTGCCAGCCACGTCCGTTCTCATCCTCTCGCTGGAGGATCTGGTGGTGCTGGACCGTGAGGCCAGTTACCAGCGTGTGCTCGACTTCCTCGGCCTGTCGGACGATCCGACCATGCGAGCCTTCTTCAACGATCAGATGCCGGCAGAGCGGGTTGGCCTGGACAAGTGGCGCTCTCGGGTGCCAGATCCAGCGGCCTTCGAGTCCGAATATCGGATGGCGGTAGGTCGGCTGGAGGCGGACGGCATGGACCCCTACGACCGGGGAATCGATCGCGTCACGTGAGGCGGCGCCCGTCCAGGTGACCCCGGATTTTGTGAAGGAAGGCACGACCCGTAGACTCCGACGGTCGGTTTCAGGCTTCCCCGCCTCCACACCTGCACTTTCCCGTGAAGACGGGCATGTGCGTGTGCGCGCGGAATCCTGAGTCGCTCCACCAGAGCACAGCAAACGGAAGTTGAGGACATGGGCAAGAAGGACGGCGCGATCGAGCTCGAGGGCACGATCACCGAGTCTCTGCCCAATGCGATGTTCCGGGTGGAGCTCGACAACGGGCACAAGGTGCTCGCGCACATCAGCGGCAAGATGCGGATGCACTACATCCGAATCCTTCCGGACGATCGGGTAGTCGTGGAGCTCTCGCCCTACGACCTGACCCGCGGACGGATCGTCTACCGCTACAAGTAGGCCTAGCAAGCGAGAACCGACAGACCACTGTTACACGACCGAACCAAGCGAAAGAGCCATCATGAAGGTGCAGCCGAGCGTCAAGAAGATCTGCGACAAGTGCAAGGTCATCCGTCGCCACGGCCGCGTCATGGTGATCTGCGAGAACCCTCGCCACAAGCAGCGTCAGGGCTGAACTCAGCATCTGACGCGGTCGTCGGGGAGACAACCTGATCGACCGAACACAAAAGCAGTACCCGACCCCCGCGGTGGCTCGTGCGCACCGAGGGACGACACCCCCGGACACGAGGCCGGGGACCTGCCTCATGAAGGACTAATGGGCGGGCAGGACTGGTGCTGTACCGATACCCCGTGTGAGAAGAGAGAAGAGAGAACGCCTCATGGCACGACTTGTTGGTGTCGATCTGCCGCGCGACAAGCGCATGGCCGTCGCACTTACCTACATCTACGGCATCGGCCGCTCACAGGCAGCCAAAGCCCTCGCCGCTACGGGCATCGACCCGAACATGCGGTCCGCGGATCTCACCGATGACCACGTCGTCGCACTCCGCGACTGGATCGATGAGAACCTCAAGGTTGAGGGCGACCTCCGTCGCGAGGTCGCTGCCGACGTCCGCCGCAAGGTGGAGATCGGCTGCTACCAGGGCCTGCGTCATCGCAAGGGACTCCCGGTCCGTGGCCAGCGCACCCACACCAATGCCCGCACCCGCAAGGGTCCGCGCAAGACCGTCGCTGGCAAGAAGAAGGCCTAACGGCCCCGAGATCTGGAGAACTTGACTCATGGCACCCACAGGTAAGGCGGGCGCGGCCAAGAAGGTCCGCCGCAAGGAGAAGAAGAACGTGGCCCACGGCCACGCTCACATCAAGAGCACGTTCAACAACACCATCGTGTCCATAACCGACCCCACAGGTGCGGTGATCGCATGGGCGAGTTCGGGGCAGGTCGGCTTCAAGGGAAGCCGCAAGTCGACCCCGTTCGCCGCTCAGCTTGCGGCGGAGGCTGCTGCCCGTCGCGCCATGGAGCACGGCATGCGCAAGGTGGACGTGTTCGTCAAGGGTCCCGGCTCCGGCCGAGAGACCGCTATCCGTTCACTGCAGGCCACCGGCCTTGAGGTCGGCTCCATCGCCGATGTCACGCCGGTCCCGCACAACGGCACCCGTCCGTCCAAGCGTCGTCGCGTCTGATCGCGCACACCAGAACCTAGGAGAAACCCACCATGGCGCGTTATACAGACGCCGACTGCAAGCGGTGCCGCCGCGAGAAGACCAAGCTCTTCCTCAAGGGTGCCAAGTGCGAGTCCCCGAAGTGCCCGTTCGAGAAGCGTCCCTACCCCCCGGGGCAGCACGGTCGCGGACGTTCCAAGGACAGCGAGTACCTGCTCCAGCTTCGTGAGAAGCAGAAGGCGACCCGGATGTACGGCGTCCTCGAGAAGCAGTTCTCCAACTACTTCAAGGAGGCGCAGCGACTCTCCGGCAAGACGGGCGAGAACCTGCTCCAGATCCTCGAGTCACGGCTGGACAATGTCGTCTTCCGGGCCGGCTTCGCCAAGTCTCGCGACATGGCTCGCCAGCTGGTCACGCACGGCCACCTCATGGTCAACGGGCAGAAGGTCAATATCCCGTCGTACCGAGTGTCCCCGAACGACATCATCGAGGTCCGTCCCGGATCACGCGAGATGACCCCGTTCGTGGTCGCCCACGCCGAGATCGGCGAGCGTCCCGTGCCCGCGTGGCTCGAGGTCATCCCCTCGCAGATGCGCATCCTCGTTCACTCGCTCCCGGCCCGCGCCGTCATCGACACGCAGGTCAACGAGCAGCTGATCGTCGAGCTCTACTCCAAGTAATCGCTCCTGGCCCTCGGGGGCCGAGATTCGCGACGTCAAATAGCGGTCGTTGCGGGAAGGAAGTCAATCGTGCTTATCAGTCAGCGCCCACTGCTCACCGAGGAGCCCATCAGCGAGTTTCGCTCGCGGTTCGTCCTTGAGCCACTGGAGCCGGGTTTCGGATACACCCTCGGAAACTCGATCCGCCGCACGCTGCTGTCCTCCATCCCCGGAGCAGCAGTCACCAGCATCCGCGTCGATGGTGTCCTCCACGAGTTCACGACCGTTCCGGGAGTGAAGGAGGATGTCACCGAGCTGATCTTGAACATCAAGCAGCTGGTCATCTCCTCCGAGCATGACGAGCCTGTGGTCATGTACCTGCGCAAGCAGGGACCGGGGACCGTGACGGCGGCCGACATCCAGCCGCCGGCCGGCGTCGAGGTGCACAACCCCGATCTGCATATCGCCACCCTGAACGACAAGGGCAAGCTCGAGATCGAGCTCGTGGTCGAGCGCGGGCGGGGCTATGTCTCGGCGGTGCTGAACAAGCAGGCCGGCCAGGAGATCGGCCGCATCCCGGTCGACTCGATCTACAGCCCCGTCCTGAAGGTCAGCTACAAGGTCGAGGCGACTCGCGTCGAGCAGCGCACCGACTTCGACAAGCTCATCATCGATGTCGAGACCAAGTCCTCCATGCTTCCTCGCGATGCCGTTGCCTCGGCAGGCAAGACGCTGGTGGAGCTCTTCGGCCTGGCGCGCGAGCTGAATGTGGATGCCGAGGGCATCGACATCGGTCCGTCGCCGACGGATGCGTTCGTGGCCGAGCAGCTCTCGACACCCATCGAGCAGCTGGACATGACGGTCCGCTCGTACAACTGCCTCAAGCGTGAGGGCATCCACACCGTGGGCGAGCTCATCACCCGCAGCGAGGCCGACCTGCTCGACATTCGCAATTTCGGCGCGAAGTCGATCGACGAGGTCAAGGTCAAGCTCACCGGCCTCGGCCTGGCACTCAAGGACAGCCCGCCTGGATTCGATCCCGGCGCTGCCGTCTACTACACCGATGAAGATGACGACGACCTGGCGTTTGCCGAGGACGAGCAGCTCTAGGGCTGCCGAGAAAGCACTGAGGAGAACCCATGCCTACGCCAACCAAGGGCGCCCGTCTCGGCGGCAGCCCGGCCCACGAACGGCTCATGCTGGCCAACCTGGCCACCGCGCTGTTCGAGCACGGCCGGATCACCACCACCGAGGCCAAGGCCAAGCGCCTTCGCCCGCTCGCAGAGCGCCTGATCACCTTCGCCAAGCGCGGTGACCTGCACGCTCGTCGTCGCGTCATGACCGTCGTTCGCGACAAGTCGGTCGTGCACGTGCTGTTCACAGAGATCGGCCCGCAGTACGCCGGCCGTCCCGGTGGCTACACCCGCATCACCAAGATCGGTCCGCGCAAGGGCGACAACGCCCCCATGGCCGTGATCGAGCTCGTGGAGCCGATGGCCGAGCAGGTCGTGGCTGAGGCGACTGGTGCGACGAAGCGTGCTGCTAAGGAGGCCGAGCAGGCCTCCCCAGCGGTTGAGGCCGAGCAGGCCTCCCCAGCGGTTGAGGCCGAGGAGACCGCTGCCGCGGAGGAGGTCGTGGCCGAGGAGGCTGCGGTCGACGCTGAGGCAGCCGGTGCGGACACTGAGGTCGCTGAGGAGGTCGAGGCTGCGGCCGAGGCCGACGACAAGAAGGACGAGGCCTGAGCCTCACGTCTGACACCGATCAGCCCGCCACCGACTCTGGTGGCGGGCTGATCCGTTTGCGCCTGCGGATTGCGTATGACGGCCGTGACTTCCATGGTTGGGCGGCACAGCCGTCCGCCACCGGCCTGCGCACCGTTCAGGGCGAGATGCAGCGGGTTCTCGGGCACCTGTTCCGTGAGCCGGTGCAGATCCAGTGCGCCGGACGCACGGATGCTGGGGTGCATGCGCGAGGCCAGGTGGCACACATGGATGTGGCTTCCTGGCCGAATGGCGTCGATGCCGGTCGCATCAACCGAGCGATGCCCGACGACATCCGTGTGATCGCAATCGAACAGGTGTCACCTGAGTTCGATGCGCGCTTCGGTGCCATCTGGCGGCGGTACACGTACCGCGTGAATGACGACCCTCGAGGGCCAGATCCGCTGCACCGGCATCTCATCCTGCCCCATCACCGGCCTGTGGATCTTGGTGCGATGAACGCGGCGGCACAGGCGCTGCTGGGGGAGCATGACTTCGCGCCCTTCTGCAAGCAGCGCGAGTTCGCGACCACTATCCGCACGCTGCAGCGACTCGACTGGCACAGGGACGAGGCGGGTACGGCGGTCATGACGGTGCAGGCCGATGCCTTCTGCCACTCCATGGTCCGTTCTCTCGTTGGCGCCATGCTTCCGGTGGGGGAGGGACGCCGCCCGGTCGGCTGGCCCGGTGAGGTGCTGGCCCACGGGGGCAAGGATTCCGGGGTGACGGTGATGCCGGCCTTCCCGCTTGTGCTGGAGGAGGTCGGCTACCCGCCTGAGGAGCAGTGGGCGGCCCGGCAGCGAGAGACGCGCAGCCTGCGCACGCTGGACTAGGAGACGAGTTCAACGCCCACCAGGCGTCCGAGTTCCGCCTGACGTCGATCCCGCGTGGCGAAGGCTGCATCCGTGCGCTGTGCCACAGCGAGGATCAGGCAGTCGACCTTTCCCACGGTGAGTCCCCTGTGGCGTCCGTACCCACTTATGGCGGCTGCAGCCTCGAAATCGCATGCCGAGTCGAAGGGGATGAGCTCGCCGCCGGTGATGAATCGCCGGAGACTCGTCCACTCGGAGTCGCTCCGTGCTCCCATCAGGAACTCCATGAGGATGGGCTCGGTATAGGCGACGTTCTGTGAAGTTTCCAGGGTCGAGGCCAGCCACGAATCCCTCGATCGGATGCCATCTATCCAGACCGAGGTGTCAGCGAGGGTCGTCATGCCAGTCGTGCTGGAAGTCGGTCGGGTCAGCGGGCACGTCGAAGTCGGGTATCGAGCCGCACATGTCGAGCATCTCTTCTTTCGTCATGGGCTGGCCCACCAGGTGTCGCAGCGCGTAGTCGACTGCCTCTCGCTTGGTCTTCAGGCGGTAGCGCACCATGACAATCTCCACGAGGTCGTCATTGATGTCGATGTTCGTCCGAGACATGTGGATGACGCTACACCTGATTGGTGTATCCACCCCAGTGATGGATTCCTGTCGCGCGGGCATCAGCCCAAGGACCCCGGATTTGGAGGTGGGGATCGCCTACCAGTAGCCTTGGGCGCTGCTGTCTGCACGGCAGCCTGGGGCCAGGGATGGCTCCCAGTACGGCACTCTCCCGCACGGGCCCAGGCCCGTCCGGTGAGTGAGCAGAATCCACGTCCCTACGAGTGAGAGACAGGTGCGGCACTATGCGCACGTACAGCCCCAAGGCGGGAGACAACACCCCCGTCTGGCACGTCATCGACGCCACTGACGTCGTTCTTGGCCGACTGGCCACCCAGGCTGCGCAGCTTCTGCGCGGCAAGCACAAGCCGACCTTCGCTCCTCATATGGACATGGGCGACTTCGTGATCATCATCAACGCTGACAAGGTGGCCCTCACCGGCACCAAGCGCGAGCAGAAGATGGCCTACCGCCACTCGGGTCAGCCGGGCGGCCTCACGGCCACCTCGTATGCCGAGCTGCTCGAGAAGGATTCGCGCAAGGCCGTGGAGAAGGCCGTCAAGGGCATGCTCCCGCACAACAAGCTCGGCCGTCAGCAGTTGAAGAAGCTCAAGGTCTACCAAGGCTCGGAGCACCCCCACGCCGCGCAACAGCCGCAGGCGTTCCAGATCACCCAGGTCGCGCAGTAGCAGCGCGGATTCAACGAGAGGAATAGTGGCAGTGTCCGAGGCCACCATCGACGAGACCATCGAGGAAGAGACCGAGGCCCCCTCGGAGTACACCTCCGAGACCCCATCTCGCCCCACCATCGACCGCGAGGTCGTCACGGCACCTGGTGCCGCGACGGGTCGCCGCAAGCAGGCCGTTGCCCGCGTTCGCCTGGTGCCTGGCACCGGGCAGTGGAAGATCAACGGTCGCACGCTTGAGGACTACTTCCCCAACAAAGTGCACCAGCAGGAGGTGAACGACCCCTTCACCGTCACCGGTGCCGAGGGCAAGTTCGACGTCTTCGCCCGTATTGACGGCGGCGGCATCTCCGGCCAGGCCGGTGCTCTGCGTCTGGGTATCTCCCGCGCGCTGAACGGCATCGACGAGGAGGGCAACCGCCCCATCCTCAAGAAGGCCGGCTTCCTCACCCGCGACCCGCGGGCCAAGGAGCGCAAGAAGTACGGCCTGAAGAAGGCCCGCAAGGCTCCGCAATACAGCAAGCGCTAGTCGACCGTGGGTCGCCTCTTCGGCACCGATGGCGTTCGTGGCCTCGCCAATCGCGAGGTCACGGCCGAGCTTGCTCTCGACTTGTCCGTTGCCGCCGCGCACGTACTCGCTGATGCGGGTGCGTTCGCGGGGCATCGGCCGGTCGCCATCGTCGGGCGCGACTCTCGAGCCAGCGGCGAGTTCCTTGAGGCTGCCGTGGTGGCCGGACTCGCCAGTGCGGGAGTCGACGTTGTCACGGTGGGGTCGCTGCCCACGCCTGCCGTTGCCTGGTTCGTGGCCGAGACAGGTGCCGACCTAGGCGTCATGCTCTCTGCCTCGCACAATCCGATGCCGGACAACGGCATCAAATTCTTCTCCCGCGGTGGGCACAAGCTGGACGACGCAATTGAGGACGCAATCGAACAGCGGCTCCGCGAGCCCTGGGACCGGCCCACGGGTGCTGCCGTCGGACGTGTGCGATCCGACGACTCGGCGGCGACGCGTTACGTCGAGTACCTGCTCTCCACCGTCTCCTGTCGTCTCAACGGCCTCAAGGTCGTCGTGGACTGCGCCAACGGCGCCGCCTCAGTCGTCTCTCCGGAGGCCATGCGGCGACTTGGTGCTGACGTCATCGCCATTCATGCTTCGCCTGATGGCCTCAACATCAATGACGGATGCGGCTCCACGCACATGGATGACCTCATCGCCGCAGTGGTCGAGCATGGAGCGGACGCCGGCATCGCGCATGATGGTGACGCGGACAGGTGCCTTGCTGTCGACACCACGGGCGCGGTGATCGACGGCGACCACATCCTGGCCATTCTGGCGATGGGCATGCGCGACAACAGCCAACTGGCGGGCAACACCGTGGTGGCCACGGTGATGGCGAATCTCGGCTTCAAGCTTGCGATGGAACGCGAGGGAATCTCGCTGGTGGAGACGGGCGTCGGAGACCGCTATGTCCTGGAGGCGATGCGCGCCGGCGGATTCACCATCGGCGGCGAGCAAAGTGGTCACGTGGTCCTTCTCGATCATGCGACCACCGGGGATGGCACTCTCACCGCACTGCATCTCCTCGCGCGGCTCTCGGAGACCGGCAAGTCCATGCAGGAGCTCGCATCATCGGTGACCAAGCTCCCGCAGGTCCTGATCAACGTCAGAGGGGTCGACAAGGCACGCACCTTCGACTCGGCAGCGCTCGCTGCATCGGTGAGTGCAGCGGAGGTCGCGTTGGCTGGTCAGGGTCGAGTTCTGCTTCGTCCGTCCGGTACTGAGCCGGTGGTGCGCGTCATGGTGGAGGCTCCCAGCGAGGAGCAGGCGGCCGCTATCGCCGACGATATTGCCGCCGTTGTGCGCGCTGAGCTAGCGCTCGACTGACCCGCCGCGACATCACTTCCCGCAGTTCCAGAGCAGCCCATCCGGCGAGGGCCATGCCGGCGATGTTGATGCCCAACTGCGCTGCACTCCCGAGAGCCTCGTGCCAGAGGCCGAAGACGGCGGCGACGGCGAAGTTCCCCGATGCGGGGATGGTGGTCACGGAGATGAAGACGCCGATGATCCCCGTTGATCGCGAGCTGGTGATCGCAAGGACACCGGCGGTGGCGGCAATGACAGCGACGATGAGCGACCACCAGTTCGGCGAGTAGATGAAGGCCACGTCGGGACGAGGTGCCTTGAGATCATCGAGGCTCACCAGTCCCGTCCATCGCGCGATCTCGACGAAGACCATGGTGACGAGGATGGACGCGGCGAAGCCGACGATGAGGGTTCTGGATGCCTGACGCAGCAAGGACGGGTGCCGGCGCACAAGCGCCAGACCGAGCGCGATCACGGCCATGAACTCCGGGCCCAGCACCATGGCACCGACCACGAGGATGGGCGAGTTCGTGATGACAGCAATCGCCGCGAGCATCGTTGCCATGACCATGAACGCCAGGAACATGGGCGAGATCTTCGACTGCTCGTAGGCCTGCTCGACGACCTCAGGCCACACGACGTTGTCCACGTCGGGGGAGCGCTGCTCGATCTTCAGCGCGCGCCGGGAGACCCACGTGCCCGGGTCCTGGATCAGGATGCAGCCCTCCTGGGAGATGCCCAGCTCGTTTAGGCGCTGCACGACGTCGTTGACGGCGTCCCGTTCGAGCACCGCGACCAGCACGTCCCCCTCCGGATCCAGACTCGCGCCTCGTTCGCGGGAGAGGCTCACCAGGCTGGTGCCGTCGCGCAGGATCTCCTCAGCTCCATCGGCCAGCGCCGAGGGTGCGGACACGCGGACTTGGAGCATGTCCCGAGGCTATCCGGCCACGGGACTCCTCGGTCGCCCTTCGGCCGGCAGCAGGTGTGCGCCGATAGGCTCGCCCTTATGTGCGGGATCGTGGGTTATGTGGGGCAGAAGCAGGCCCTGGAGATCGTGGTTGCGGGCCTGCGCCGGCTCGAGTACCGCGGGTACGACTCCGCGGGCGTCGCCGTCATCAGCGGTGATCACCTGGAGGTCCGCAAGAAGGCTGGCAAGCTCGCCAATCTGGAGGGCCTCCTCGGCACGGACCCCCTTCCGGAGTCGACGACGGGCATCGGCCATACCCGGTGGGCGACGCATGGCGGGCCGACGGACAGCAATGCGCATCCGCATGTGAGCGAGGATGCCCAGATCGCCGTCATCCACAACGGAATCATCGAGAACTTCGCGGAACTGCGCGAGGAACTGACGCTGGCCGGCGTTCATCTGGCCTCCGAGACCGACACCGAGGTCGCAGCACACATGCTGGCGCGCGAGGTGCCCCTGGCTGACGGCGACCTGCCCGAAGCCATGCGGCGCGTCTGTCGCCGGCTGGAGGGCGCGTTCACCCTTGTTGCCCTCGATCGTGCGCAGCCCGATCTGGTGGTGGGCGCCCGGCGCAACTCGCCGCTCGTGGTCGGTGTGGGCGAGGGGGAGAACTTCCTGGCGTCCGATGTCGCAGCCTTCGTCGACCACACCCGAAACGCACTTGAGCTGGGACAAGATCAGGTCGTCGTACTCACTCCGGAGGGCGTGCAGATCACCGACTTCGCAGGTGAGCCGGTCGAGGCAGCTCCTTTCACCGTCGACTGGGATGCGTCGGCGGCGGAGAAGGGTGGTTTCGATCTGTTCATGTTGAAGGAGATCGCCGAGCAGCCGAAGGCTGTGGCGGATGCGTTGCGCGGTCGGATCAGCAGGGACCATCGGATTCAACTAGACGAGACCGACCTGAATGATGCTGTGCTGCGGGATATCTCCAAGGTCGTCGTCATCGCGTGTGGGACGGCTGCGCATGCGGGAATGGTCGCGAAATATGCGATCGAGCACTGGACTCGACTCCCGGTGGAGGTGGAGCTGGCCAGTGAGTTCCGTTACCGCGACCCGATCGTGGGTCCGGATTCGCTGGTGATCGCGATCTCGCAGTCGGGCGAGACCATGGACACGTTGATGGCCTTGCGCCATGCCAAGGCCCAGGGTGCGCGCACGCTGGCGATCTGCAACACAGTCGGGTCGACAATCCCCCGGGAATCGGACGCGGTGCTCTACACGTATGCGGGTCCGGAGATCGCGGTCGCGTCGACGAAGGCCTTCCTGACGCAGATCATCGCGGCGTACCTGGTCGGGCTGTATCTGGCGCAGGTCCGCGGAACGATGTTCGAGGACGAGATCCGTGCGGTGCTGACGGACCTGGACGACATGCCCAGCAAGGTCGACCTGGTGCTCGATACCACCGAGCATGTGCGGGAGCTGGCACGCGAGCTGGCGGACTCGAGGTCTGTGCTGTTCCTCGGCCGTCACGTGGGCTTCCCGGTCGCTCTTGAAGGGGCGCTGAAGCTCAAGGAACTGGCCTACATGCATGCGGAGGGCTTCCCGGCCGGCGAGCTCAAGCACGGTCCGATCGCCCTGATCGAGGAGGGCGTACCGGTCATCGTGGTGGTCCCGTCCCCGCGGGGCCGGGCGGTGCTGCACGACAAGATCGTGTCGAACATTCAGGAGGTCCGCGCTCGCGGGGCGCTGATCATTGCGATCGCTGAGGAGGGCGACGAGACGATCGTCCCCTACGCCGACCACATCGTGCGGGTTCCGGCCGTTCCGACCCTGATGCAGCCCCTGGTGTCCACGGTTCCGCTGCAGGTGTTCGCCTGCGAGATGGCCACTGCGAAGGGCCACGATGTCGATCAGCCACGCAACCTCGCCAAGTCCGTCACGGTGGAGTAGTCCTGCTCCCGGAACTGCCGGCCCGAGTCGTCGGCATCGGCGTCGACCTGGTCGACATCCGTCGCTTCGCTGCGGTCATCGATCGCACGCCCGGCCTTGTCACGCGCGTCTTCACGGATCGGGAGATCGAGGCATCGGGTGCTCACCGCAAGCAGGTGGTGTCCCTTGCCGGCCGATGGGCCGTCAAGGAGGCGGTTGCGAAGGTTCTCGTCGACACCACTGGTCTGTCCTGGCATGACTGCGAGGTGCTCTCCGGCGAACGCGGCGAGCCCCGCATCCTTGTCAGCGGCACCGTCGCCGAGGCCGCGTCCGTCCGAGGTATCGAGCGATGGCTGGTCTCGGTGAGTCATGATGGAGACATGGCCATGGCCTTCGTCATCGCGGGTGCAGGCGAGCGCGGATGATCGACATTCGCAGCGTCGCGGCTATTCGTGCGGCCGAAGAGGTCGCATTCCGGCAGGTGCCGACGGGGGCTCTCATGCAGCGCGCCTCGCACGCCCTTGCGGTGTCCTGTGCACGGCTGCTGGGCGATGTGCGGGGGGCCGTGGTCGGCTCTCGTGTCGTGATCCTCGCGGGTTCGGGAAACAACGGGGGAGACGCTCTCTGGGCGGGGGCGACCCTGGCACGTCGGGGCTGTCGCGTGGATGCGGTAACCCTGTCGAAGCGGTTCCACCACGAGGGCGCTGAAGCGCTGGTGGCCGCCGGCGGTCGACTCGTGTCGGCCAGTGATGAGGATGCGGTCGATGGTGTCGTCCTCGCAGCTGACCTGGTCCTGGACGGAATCCTGGGCATCGGTGGATCGGGCGGGCTTCGGCCCGAAGCTGACCGCGTCGTGCAGGTGGCATCGCGCAGCGGTGCGTTGATCGTCGCCGTGGACGTCCCCAGTGGGGTGAACGCGGACACCGGTGCGGTGCAGGGACCTGCGGTCGACGCTGACGTCACGGTCACCTTCGGTGCGGCGAAGGCCGGACTGCTCGTGGCACCCGGGCGCATCCACGCGGGCACCGTGCAGATCGTGGACATCGGCCTGGACTTCGGCGATGACGCACCGGTCGCCCGCATCATCGAGCCCGTTGACGTCGACAGGTGGGTCCCCGAGCCTGCGGAGGATGCCTACAAGTACAGCCGGGGGGTGGCCGGACTGGCGGTGGGCTCGTCCGAGTACCGCGGTGCGGCCCTGCTGGCCGCGGCAGCGGCTCGCCATTCCGATGTCGGGATGGTCCGCCTGCTGGACCGGCGTGACGGCGTGGCCGAGCTCGTGGTCTCGCACTACCCGGATGTCGTCGTCGATGGAACCTCGCCTGCCGAGCAGGTGCGGGCCACGGCGTGGGGATGCGGTTCGGGCTTCCCCGGGGCGGAATCAGATGAGCCAACCGTGCTGGCGACGCTCGCAGCGGCAGTGCCCGTCGTGCTGGATGCAGGAGCCCTGTCGGTTGTCGCGGCGTCGGCAGATGTCCGGGAACGGCTGCGCGATCGCTTCCGCGTCGGATTGATCACGGTCCTGACACCCCATGACGGGGAATTCGAGGGGATGCTTCCAGAGCTCCTCGCCCGGGTCGGGGATCGACGGCAGGCCGCGGTGGACGCGGCTCGGGAGCTGCAGTGCATCGTGCTTCTCAAGGGTGCGGGGACAGTCGTGGCCGGCCCGGCAGGTGAGGTGTGGATCGATATCGAGGGCACTGCAGACCTCGGCGTCGCCGGCTCCGGGGACGTCCTGACCGGAATTCTCACGGGAGTTCTGGCCGGGGCTCACGCTCGTGGCGATCTCGACCATCCGGAAGAGGCGGTCGCAGCCGCGGTGTGGCTCCACGGGTGTGCCGGACGACTGGCGGCAGCGCACGCACCCGTCACGGCGCCCGACATTGCGATGCGCGTCGGGGCAGCCGTGCACGCGGCCCGATTCGGGATCGCGCCCAACCATGGCGGCTCGTCATGAATCGCGCATGCGCGCGCGTGGATCTCGATGCCATCCGCGCCAACCTCCGACTGCTTCGCAGTCGTGCGGGCGAGGCCGAGGTCATGGCCGTCGTCAAGGCGGATGCCTATGGGCACGGCATGATTCCGGTGGCTCGGGTCGCACGTGATGAAGGGCTGACCTGGCTCGGAGTCGCACTGCCCTCAGAGGCGTTGCAGCTGCGTGCGTCTGGCGATTCGGGTCGCGTGCTTGCCTGGTTGTGGACTCCGGGGGATCCCGACATCGTCAGGTGTGTCGAGGCAGAGATCGACATCTCGGTGTCATCTGTCTGGGCGGTGAATGAGGTGGTTGCTGCCGCCCGCGCGGTCGGCCAACGTGCCCGTATTCACATCAAGGTCGATACGGGCCTGACGCGCAACGGCGTGTCCGTCGACGAACTCCCGTCGCTGATTGATGCAGTCAAGGTCGGGGTGCACGAGGGGGTGCTCGAGGTCGAGGGCCTGTGGTCGCACCTGGCCGATGGCGACACTCCCGACGCGGCATCGGTCCGTCACCAGCGGAGGAGATTCGAGGAGGCCTCGGACGCCATCGTTGACGCGGGTGTGCAGCCGCGCCTGCGTCATCTGAGCAACAGTGGGGCCCTCTTCGCACACACCGACTGCCGCTACGACATGGTGCGCACGGGTATTGCGATGTACGGGCTCTCCCCGTCGGCGGATCTGGGCACCTCGGCGGACCTCGGGCTGACTCCTGCGATGTCCCTGCGCGCCCGGTTGGCGCACGTGAAGGCTGTGCCAGCGGGTGCGGCCGTGTCCTATGGGTGGCGCTGGTCTGCGACCGAGGACACGACGCTCGGTCTCGTCCCCCTGGGCTATGCCGATGGCGTGCCTCGCGCGGCAGGTGCTCCTCGGCAGGGGACCGCGGTGCCGATCGTGGCCAATGCATCTATGTGCCCGGTTGTGGGCACGGTGGCGATGGATCAGTTCGTCGTGGACCTTGGTCCGTCGGCATCCTCGATGGCCGGTGACGAGGTGATGGTGTTCGGTCCGGGAGCAGACGGTGAATGGACCGCGGATCAGTGGGCCGAGGCGACGGCCACGATCGGCTATGAGATCGTCACGAGAATCGGCCCGCGAGTCCCTCGCGAATATGTGGGAGAGGATGCAGGTCTATGAGCCCAGACATCACGCCGGCCCTTCGCCTGGCCGGGCGCGGTCTGCTGGCGGCCGGGGCCCTCGCCGCGGGCGCCGCTCTGGGAGCAGTGGCCGAGCGCACCCTCATGCGCTCCGTGGGGCAGGCTGGATCCGAGGACTCCGAACTCGGAACGCTGCGAGGTGATGTCCAGGTCGTGTCGACGAGCGACGGCGCTGTCCTGCACGTGGAGATCGACGAGGCGCCTGACGCACCGGACGACCTGACGATCGTCTTCGCCCATGGGTATGCCCTGAGCCTGGACTCGTGGCACTACCAGCGAGCAGCCCTTCGAGGCCGTGCCCGCCTGGTGTTCTACGACCAGCGCAGCCATGGGCGCTCCTCCCGTGCCGATTTCGACACCCATCACGTCGACCAGCTGGGCGCCGATCTTGGTGAGGTCATCGACGCTGTGGCTCCCACCGGTCCGCTCGTCGTGGTCGGGCACTCCATGGGCGGCATGACGGTGATGGCCCTGGCCGCTCAGCGTCCGGATTTGTTCGTCGCGCGAGTCTTCGGTGTGGCCCTGATCGCCACGACGGCGGGCGGTCTGGCGAGCAATGAACTCGGCCTGCCACCGGGCATTGGAAGGGTCTTCCATCAGTTGGCGCCCCCCATCGCGGCCGCCTTGGCTCACCAGTCCGGGCTCATCGAGCGGCTCCGCTGGCAGGACACGGATCTGGGGCTCATGCTGACTCGGATGTATTCGTTCGGCTCGAGTGCCACGGACCAGGCCAGTCGATTCGTCGCCAGCATGGTGTCTGCCACACCCATTGACGTGGTTGCTGAGTTCCTCCCGGCGTTGCAGGAGCATGACAAGCGATCGGCCCTGCCGGCGCTTGAGCGCGGGGAACTGCTGGTGATCGTGGGTGAGGACGACCGACTGACGCCCAAGGATCAGAGCGACGAGATCGTCGCGGTTCTCCCGGGGGCCGAGTACGTAGTGATCCCGGACAGCGGTCACATGGTGACCCTGGAGAAGCCGGCCGAAGTCGATGCCTGTCTTCTCGACCTCGTGGATCGCGTGCGCCGTGACCTTGCTGATGACGCCATCGACACCGTCGCCTAGCGCGTATCGCATGTCCGTCACTGTCACTGCGGCCACCGCTGAGGAGATGCGTCATTGGGCGCGCAAAGTCGCGTCGAGGTGCGAGGGCGGAGACGTCATCGTCCTCACGGGGGATCTGGGTGCAGGCAAGACCACCTTCACGCAGGGGCTGGCAAGCGGGCTGGGCATCACCGATCGAGTCACCAGCCCCACGTTCGTCATCAGCCGAGTGCACCCGCATCCCGGTGACGGACTCGGCCTTGTCCACGTGGATGCCTACCGGCTGGGAACGGTGGCGGAGCTGGACGATCTCGACCTCTACGCCGACCTCGATGCCAGTGTCACGGTGGTCGAGTGGGGTCGTGGACTGGCGGAGCGGCTCTCGCCGCACGGGTTGACCATCGTGATCACGCGCTCCGATGCCGATGATGATGACGAGCGCACCCTCACTCTCTCCGCTCGAGACGACAGGTGGGCGTCAATCCTCGCGGACCATGGCTGGTGGGCGACATGATCCTGGCCCTGGACAGTTCATCAGCTCTGACGTCGGTAGCGCTCGTCGCGGACGACGGCTCGGTGGTCGCTGAAGAGCAGCACGAGGATGCGCGTCGTCACGCTGAGGTGATCGGCCCGATGATCGCCGCTGTGGTGGCCCTCACTCCTCGGCCCGAGGTCACCTCGGTGGCGTGTGGGGTGGGCCCAGGGCCGTATACCGGCCTGCGTGTCGCGATCGCCTCGGCACTGGCGATCGGTGCGGCCTGGCGGCTGCCGGTGCATGGACTGTGCTCGCTGGATGCCCTGGCCGTTGAATGGCTGGCCGAGAATCCGGGGCAGCCGGTCGAGGTAGCCACCGATGCTCGCCGCTCGGAGCTCTACTGGGCGTCCTATGGTGCCGATGCCGTGCGCAGACAAGGGCCGCGCGTGCGACCGTCGACGGACGTGGGCGACGATGTCGTGCGGGGACTCCCGGCGGCTCGATGGGTGGCGCGTCGAGTGCAGGAGCTTCTCGCCCTCGGTGAGCGGGAGTCAGGAATCGTGCCCCCGCTGGACATCCACGGGCGCGACACGGGGGCCACCGCCGACGCGCTGGCGGGGGCCGGGCTTCTGCCGCCGCGTCCTTTGTACCTTCGAAGCCCGGATGCTCAGGTGCCGGTCTCGCTGGGGAAGCGCACATGAGCAGCACAGTGACGCCCATGCGCTGGTGGCACGTTGCAGCGGTCCAAGGTCTCGAGAGTGAGCTCTTCCCCTCCGACCCTTGGTCCGCTGAGCAGTTCTGGAGTGAGCTCGCACAGCCGACCCGGCGCTATCTGGTGGCGTTGGACGGTGACGACGTCCTTGGATACGCGGGACTGTTCGTGCTCCCTCCGGATGCCGATGTCCAGACGGTCGGCGTGGCACCGTCGGCCCAAGGTCGAGGGGTCGCTCGGGCACTGCTCAGCCGCCTGCTCGAGGGCGTAGACACTGACGGCGTCAGCCACACGATGCTTGAGGTGCGCGAGGACAACGATGGAGCGCAGGCGCTCTACACCCGCCTTGGCTTCGACATCATCAGTCGCCGTCCCCGCTACTACCCCGATGGCGCGGATGCGCTCATCATGAGGCGGCCGCGTCCGGCAGGTGGCGCATGACGTCTCCGATGGTGCTGGGCATCGAGACATCGTGTGACGAGACGGGTATCGGCATCGTCTCCGGTGGCGAACTCCTGGCCAACGAGATCGCCTCGAGCGTCGACGAGCATGCGCGGTTCGGGGGCGTTGTTCCTGAGATCGCCAGTCGGTCTCATCTCGAGGCGATCGAGCCGGCGCTCCGTCGCGCATGTGGCACGGCCGGGATCACCCTTGACGATGTCGATGCGATCGCCGTGACTGCTGGCCCGGGGCTCGTGGGAGCGCTGATTGTCGGCGTGGCGACCGGAAAGGCGCTCTCAGCTGCTCTCGGTGTACCGATCTACGGCGTCAATCATCTGGCCAGCCATGTGGTCGTGGACGAGCTCCAGCATGGGCCACTTCCGGATCCGACTGTCGGCCTGCTGGTGTCCGGCGGGCACTCGTCGTTGCTGCTCGTGGCCGATGACGTGACCTCGATCAGCCCCCTCGGCCAGACTCTGGACGACGCTGCTGGTGAGGCGTTCGACAAGGTCGCCCGTCTGCTGGGGCTCCCGTTTCCCGGTGGCCCATGGATCGACAAGGTGGCAGCAGACGGCGACCCCGCCGCCATCGCCTTCCCCCGTGGGCTGACCGGGCCGGGGGATCGGGAGCGCTACCCGTATGACTTCAGCTTCTCGGGGCTCAAGACGGCGGTGGCGAGGTGGGTCGCCGCTCGGGAGGCGGCGGGCGAGAGCATTCCGATTGCGGATGTCGCCGCTTCGGTGCAGGAGGCCATCGCTGACGTCCTCACCGCCCGCACGGTGGCGGCCTGCCGGGATCACGGGGTGGACCATGTCGTCCTGGGCGGTGGTGTCGCCGCGAACTCGCGGCTGCGGGCGATGGCGGAGCAGCGGTGCGAGGCGGCGGGCATCTCCCTTCGGGTGCCTCGCCCGGAGCTGTGCACCGACAACGGGGCCATGGTCGCTGCCCTGGGAGCACGACTGGTGGCCAGTGGCGTGCCCGCCTCCCCTCTGGACTTCCCGACCACCTCTCACCTCCCGGTGACGCAGCGCTCCTGGTGACGCAGCGCTCCTGGTGATCGCGGAGGAGCCACCAGGGCTTTTCCTCGGGTCCCCGTGGGGGGTACTGTTGACTTTCGTCACATCAGTCACTCCCGTTCGTCGGCGCGAGCCGACTTCCCCCGAACAGGATCGCCATGGCCGTGCTGCGCGCTCGATCCGTCGCCGTTGCGACGGGCGTTCCCGCATTGTTCGCGCTCCTGGCCGGGATTCTCACGGTGGCGGTCCCCAACCCGGTGGCTCAGGCGGAGGAAGTCGCGGCGGCTCCCGCGGTGGTGCGGCCACCGCTGGCCATCGCACCGTTCGCGACGACGAGGGCCCTGCCTCAGCCGGGCTATCGGCCCATCCCCGTGACCGACCGGATTCGGACCGCTGATCAGGTCGCCTTCATCACCATCGACGACGGCGTCCACAAGGATCCCGACGCGTTGGCCTTCGTCGAGGAGCGGCAGCTTCCGGTCACGGCCTTTCTCAGCGCCTGGACCATCAAGGATCAGGCTGAATACTTCACCCGCATCACCGCCTGGGGGAGCATTCAGAACCACTCGGCGACCCACGCCAGCTTCGCTGACGAGACGACCGACCTCAACCACGAGATCTGCTACTCGCAGAAGGCGATGCGCAAGGCCTTCGGGTCCAAGCCGTGGATGCTGCGGCCGCCCTATGGCGCGGGGGCGGATCGGTTCGGCACGGTGCTGACCGCGCAGAGGTGTGGCATTCGCGAGATCGTGATGTGGGACGCCACGGTGTCGGACGGCAAGGTGCGGTTGGCGACAGGCGAACTGCATCCCGGGTCCATTCTGCTGCTGCACTTCGGACCCGATCTGGCACGTGACCTCAAGGCGGCTGTGCGTGCGATCCGTGACGCCGGCCTCGCCCCTGGTCGGCTGGCGGACTACCTGCCGACGTCGACGCCCGAGGTCTCCTGACAGCGTTCGTTTCCGACGAGACCCGCGAGCATGAGAGCGTGGCCTCATGGATCGCGACTGGCAGTCACTGTTCGGTTCCGGACCCGTTGTTCTCGACGGCGGACTGTCCACGCAGCTGGAGTCGCACGGCCACGACATGAATCATCGGCTGTGGACCGGCCGGGTGCTGCTCGAGGATCCAGCCGCCATCAGCCGTGCGCACAGCGACTACGTGGACTCCGGCGCAGATGTCGTCATCTCCGCGAGCTACCAGGTCTCACGTCAGGGATTCGTCGACGCAGGCCTGACCGAGGAGGCCGCCGATGCGGCACTGGTGTCGAGCGTCGACGCGGCGCGCGCAGCGGTGGCGGGAAGGCAGGCCCGCGTGGCTGCGAGCGTGGGGCCGTACGGTGCGATCCTGCATGACGGATCGGAGTACCGGGGTCGCTACGGCCTGTCCTCGGACGCACTCGTCGCCTTCCATCGTGAGCGTGTGGGGATCCTCGTCGACGCGGGGCCGGATCTCTTGGCGGTGGAGACCATTCCGGATGTGGTTGAGGCGAAGGCCATCGTGGAAGTGCTCGCCGACCATCCGACCATGCCTGTGTGGATGACTTTCACCGCCGCGGATGACAAGCACACCTGCGCTGGCCAGCGCATCGAGGATGCCGTCGCGGTGGCGGCCTCCGCCCCATCGGTGATGGCCGTGGGAGTGAACTGCACGGATCCCCGGCTCGTCGCGCCACTGATCCTGCGCATGCGCGCCGCGTCGGATCTGCCGATCGTGATCTACCCCAATGCGGGTGGCGCCTGGAACCCTGAGGACGGATCCTGGGACGACTCGATCACGGGCCCCTTCGCCCCGGCGCTCGTGGAGGTGTGGCAGCAGGCGGGCGCCACGGCCATCGGCGGCTGCTGCGGCACGGACGCGTCGGTCATCAGGGATTTGGCCGCTCAGGTCAAGGGCTGAGGAGAGTCGACCAGAACCATCAGCGGATGTCCTGCTCGCCGCGTGGCGACGATGACCGGGTCGGCGCCCTCGGCCAGGCCGAATGAGGATCGGATCTGCTGAGGGTCTGCTGCCACGTCGCGGCACTTCACGCTGGCCCGCTCGACTCCTAGGTGGGCGAGTCGTCGGCGGATCTGCTTGGCGTTGCCCTCCAGGACTTCGCGCACCCGAAAGCTCCGCACAGCCGGGTGGTTCACTGCTGTGTCCCCGGTGAGCCAGGTGGACTCCGGACCCACGCGCCCGGCGTCGGACCCGGACAGGGCCGCGGCTGTGGCCTGAGCCCGCACCACGGCAGGGTCGATCTCGAAGAGCCATCGGCCCAGGGCTGGACTCTCGGGCAGTGTGACGTAAGAGCCCGGGACGGCAGTGAGGCTCTGGCTGGACACGACGATCGCGCGGTGGTGCGGTTCGATCACCGGCCAGGAGTAGACGGCGCACTCCACCACGGTGCGGTCGACGCTGACCCATTCCGCGCACCACGGGGCGGGCGCGGGGAAGGACGGCGACACCTTCGCTGCCACGCGGGGGTGCGGGATCGACGCCACGAATGACCACGGGGGAGACCATCGCTCGGGGTCGCGTTCGGGGCGCGCTCGCGCTGTCCGCGAGTCCCGAGCGGCGTTGGGATCGCGTCGAGCCGGATCGGCGAAGACGACATCGTTAGGTCCGAGGTCACGCAGCAGTTCGGCCAGCAGGTCCGGATCCGTGGCATCGCCGTGGATGACCGTCGCGGTGGGGCAGTTGTGGGCCAGCAGGGTGGCCGTGGCCTCGTCCCACTCCACGGCGGTGACCCTCAGGCCGGCCCGGAGGAAGGCCGCGGAGTCCAGTCCGAGGCCGCCGGTCAGGTCGAGCACGCGGGTGGCTCCGCTGGTGCGCAGAAGGGCGGCCCGATGATCGGCGACGACTGGTCGAGTCGCCGCTTCGAGCCCGTCGCGGGTGAAGAGCAGGTGATCGTCGGCGATGCCGTGGCGAACGGTGGCCAGTGCGCTCAATTCGGCCTGCAGGAGGATCTCAGCCGCCTGCTCCGCAGTCAGGTCCTCGCCTGAGCCCTGAGGGGCTGGCGTTCGCAGCGCGGTGCTGGCGCGCAGCGGGTCACCTCCGGCCTCCCGCCAGACCTCGCGGGCCCGGTCGCGGGCCTGCAGGCCGGCGACGGAGACCAGCCATTCCATGCGGGCTGCTCGCTCGGTCTCAGGCACGAGACGATTGTCCACGCACTCGTCCGGGTGCCTGGCGCCCGGGCAGGGGCTGGCACTCAACTTGACGGAGTGCTAATCGCCGCGTACTGTTCTTTCTGGCACTCCCCACCGGGGACTGCCAACCACAGCACCACTCTTTGACCCATTCGAATGCCGTCCGACAAGGGCGGCCCCTCGACATCCCGGAGGATGTAATCGTGTCGGTCTCCATCAAGCCGCTCGAGGACCGCATTCTGGTCCAGACCCTCGACGCCGAGCAGACCACTGCTTCTGGCCTCGTCATTCCCGACACCGCCAAGGAGAAGCCCCAGGAGGGCAAGGTCCTGGCTGTCGGACCCGGCCGTTTCGACGAGGATGGCGACAAGCGCATCCCGCTCGACATCGCGGTCGGCGACGTTGTCATCTACAGCAAGTACGGCGGCACCGAGGTCAAGTACAACGGTGAGGACTACCTGCTCCTCTCCGCGCGCGACGTTCTCGCCATCGTCGAGAAGTAGTCCCGCAGCGTTCGAGATGGCCCACCGCGTGCACCTGCGTGGTGGGCCATTCGACCGCAGCAGCCCGACGCCTGTCGTCCGACCTCGTCAGTAGTCGAGGCTCGTTCCGGCCGACGTCACCCTTCTTTCTTCTTAATGCTTTCTTCTTCATGGGAGTGCAGAACACATGGCCAAGATCCTCGAGTTCGACGAAGACGCCCGCCGCAGCCTTGAGCGCGGCGTGAATGCGCTCGCCGACGCGGTCAAGGTGACGATCGGCCCCAAGGGCCGCAACGTCGTCATTGACAAGAAGTGGGGCGCCCCCACGATCACCAACGACGGCGTCACCATTGCTCGCGAGATCGAGCTGGAGGACCCCTACGAGAATCTCGGCGCCCAGCTCGCCAAGGAGGTGGCCACCAAGACGAACGACGTGGCCGGTGACGGCACCACCACCGCGACCGTGCTCGCGCAGGCCATGGTCCGCGAGGGCCTCAAGCAGGTGGCCGCCGGCGCCTCGCCGACCGGCATCAAGCGTGGCATCGACAAGGCTGTCAAGGCGGTGTCCGAGAGCCTGATCGCGACGGCTCGCGAGGTTGTCGACAAGAGCGAGATCGCTGACGTCGCCACCATCTCCTCTCAGGACCGCGAGGTCGGAGAGCTCATCGCCGATGCATTCGACAAGGTCGGCAAGGACGGCGTCATCTCCGTCGAGGAGTCGAGCACGACATCCTTGGAGCTCGAGTTCACCGAGGGCATGCAGTTCGACAAGGGCTTCATCTCCGCCTACTTCGTCACGGACGCCGATCGCATGGAGACGGTGCTCGAGGACGCCAGCATCCTGCTGGTGCAGGGCAAGATCTCCAATGTCCAGGAGCTGCTGCCGCTGCTGGAGAAGGTCGTCCAGGCTGGCAAGCCGCTGCTGATCATCGCTGAAGACGTCGAGGGCGAGGCCCTCTCCACGCTCGTCGTGAACCGCATCCGCGGAACCTTCACCTCGTGCGCGGTCAAGGCTCCGGCCTTTGGCGATCGTCGCAAGGCGATCCTCCAGGATCTTGCGATCCTCACCGGCGCCCAGGTCGTCGCCCCCGAGGTCGGTCTCAAGCTCGACCAGGTGGGCACCGAGGTACTCGGCTCCGCGCGCCGCATCGTCGTCACCAAGGACACCACCACGATCGTCGACGGCGGCGGCAACGCTGCTGATGTGGACGCTCGCGTGGCACAGATTCGTGCTGAGATCGACAAGAGCGATTCGGACTGGGATCGGGAGAAGCTGCAGGAGCGGCTCGCCAAGATCTCCGGTGGTGTCGTCGTCATCAAGGTCGGCGGGCACACCGAGGTTGAGCTCAAGGAGCGCAAGCACCGCATTGAAGACGCCGTGTCCGCGACCCGCGCAGCCATCGAGGAGGGCATCATTCCCGGCGGCGGCACCGCTCTCGTGCAGGCCACGTCGGTCCTCGTGGGCGACCTCGGACTGGAGGGTGACGAGGCCACGGGCGTCGGGATTGTTCGCCGCGCCATGGTCGAGCCGCTGCGCTGGATCGCTGAGAATGCCGGCGAGCAGGGCTACGTCGTGACCACCAAGGTTGCCGACCTGCCTGCCGGCCAGGGGCTCAATGCAGCCACGGGTGAGTACGTCGACATGGTGGCCGCTGGTGTCATCGATCCGGTCAAGGTGACGCGCTCCGCGCTGGAGAACGCCGCCTCGATCGCCGCGATGCTGCTGACCACCGAGGCCCTCGTCGTCGAGAAGCCGGCCGAGGAGGCCCCGGCGGCTCACGGCCACGGGCACTCGCACCACGGTCACAGCCACTAGGCGAGAGCCACGCACGGACACAAAACACGGATACAAGGCACGGACACAAAGGTGAGGGCCCGGGAGCAATTGCTCCCGGGCCCTCACCTTTCACGCGAACGGTGGATCTGCGCACGAACGGTGGATCTGCGCGCGGATCCACCGTTCGCGTCAAGGACTATGAGGCGCGGACGCCCTGTGCCGCACGACGACGCTGCCGGTAGACGTCTTCTCGATCCTCCTCCGACAGCCCTCCCCACACGCCGTAGGGCTCACGCACGGTGAGGGCGTGCTCTGCGCACTGCAACTGCACGGGGCAGGAGTTGCAGATTTCCTTGGCCGCGGTGATCCGCGCCTCACGCGTCGGCCCCCGCTCACCCTCGGGGTGGAAGAACAGGCCGGGATCCTCGCCGCGGCAGGATCCGAGGAGCTGCCAATCCCACACGTCCGAGTTCGGGCCGGGAAGACGGGACACATCAGCCATGACTGCTCTCCTTCTGAAAACGCTTCGCAAGTTGTTCAACTGGTGTGATCATACGATTCGTTTCATAGGTTGGTCAAGTGTGATTCGGGCCACAGATGTCCGCTGCGGACCGCTCAACGAGCGTGATGGCCATCTCCCCCCGACAATGAGGGAATGAGTGCGGCGGCGAGCAATTTTCTGACGTCCACCGGCGAACCGGATTCGGTGTCGGATGGTCGGTCGCTGACCGTCTCAGCGGTGGCTCGTCGCATGGGCGTGGCGCCGGCCACTCTTCGCACCTGGGACCGTCGGTATGGCGTGGGCCCGAGTCAGCATCAGGCTGGCTCGCATCGCCGCTACTCAGAACGCGATGTCGCTCGGCTTGAGCACATGAGGCGCCTGGTCATTGCCGGGGTTGCGCCGGCTGACGCCGCACGGGCAGCACTTGCCGACGAGATCTCGACGGACGATTCCGGCACGCGGACGCCTACGACGCAAGCCCCTCAGGCATCGCGGCACGGGGGCGGCAACGTCATTGCCATGCCCGGCGGGGGCCCATTGGCGCGCGGCCTGGCCCGCGCCGCCCAGTCCCTGGACACGGAAGCCTGCCAGCAGATCCTCGCCGAGGCGTTGCAGGAGCTCGGCGTGATGAAGGCATGGAATGACGTCATTGTTCCGGTGCTGAGTGCGATCGGGGAGAAGTGGCGAGCCACGGGCCAGGGTGTTGAAGTCGAACACGCTGTCAGCGCCGCGGTGCAAGGGTCGCTGGCGGCGTGGGTTCGTGAGAGCGGTCCGCCCACCGGAGGGCGGGCAGTGATCCTCGCCTGCGCCCCGGGAGACCAGCACACCCTGCCGCTGTGGGCGGTGTCCGCGGCTCTCGCCGAGGTGGGCATCGGAGCCCGCGTGCTCGGTGCGGACCTGCCGGAGGATGCCTTGGCCACGGCGGTCCGCCGCATTGGGCCGGCTGCCGTGCTCGTGTGGGCTCAGGTTACTGAGACGGCGGACCCCGCCATGCTCGACGCGCTCCCGGTGACCCGTCCCGCGGCCACGGTGCTCGTCGGCGGCCCCGGGTGGAGTGACTGCGAAGGCTCGGACGGGCCTCAGCGCGTGACGAGTCTGGAGGATGCCGTGGAACGCATCGGGCGGGCTGTCGGACGCTGAATCCGTCGGCATTCGGATAGGGATCAGCACCCCTGATCGTGGGTCGATAGCCTTGGGGCCTACCGCCCCACCGCTCGCGAGCATCCGGAGACACGATGGACTCCCGCCCCCTGTCGCATGACCTCGATTTCGACGGTGTGCCCGACAAGTTTGCCTACCAAGGGCTCACCTTCGACGACGTTCTCCTCGTCCCAGCCGAGTCCGACGTGGTGCCGAGTGAGGTGGACACTGCGTCCTATGTGACTCGCAACATCCGCATCCTCATGCCACTGGTCTCCAGTGCCATGGACACCGTCACCGAGGCCCGCATGGCCATCGCGATGGCGCGTCAGGGTGGTGTCGGGGTGCTGCACCGCAACCTGCCCATCGAGGAGCAGGCCGCGCACGTCGACCTCGTGAAGCGGTCGGAGGCGGGAATGGTCAACAACCCTGTCACCTGCTCGCCGAACGACACTCTCGACGACGTTGACCGCATGTGCGGGCGCTACCGCATCTCGGGCGTCCCGGTGGTCGACGAGAACGGCACGCTGGTGGGCATCGTCACCAATCGAGACATGCGTTTCGAGGACGACATGAGCCGCCCGGTGCGCGAGGTCATGACGCCGATGCCTCTGGTCACGGCTCAGGTCGGGATTGCGCCTGAGGACGCGCTCGCCCTGCTCGCCAGCAAGAAGGTCGAGAAGCTCCCGCTCGTTGATGCCCAAGGCCGACTGCAGGGGCTCTTCACCGTCAAGGACTTCGTCAAGTCAGACAAGTACCCGCACGCCACGAAGGATGCCAACGGACGCCTCGTCGTCGGTGCGGCCGTGGGGGTGGGCGAGGACTCGGAACGTCGGGCGAAGGCGCTGATCGAGGCAGGTGTGGACTTCCTCATCGTCGACACTGCGCATGGGCATTCGCGTGCGGTCCTCGACATGGTGCGCCTGCTCAAGGCCCAGTCCACCGTTGACGTCGTCGGCGGCAACATCGCCACGCGAGCGGGAGCGCAGGCTCTCGTCGATGCCGGTGCTGATGGAGTCAAGGTCGGTGTTGGACCCGGCTCCATCTGCACCACCCGGGTGGTTGCCGGCGTCGGTGTCCCGCAGATCTCTGCGATCTATGAAGCCTCGCTCGCCTGTGCGCCCGCTGGTGTTCCCGTGATCGGCGATGGCGGCGTGCAGTATTCCGGCGATATCGCCAAGGCCCTCGTCGCTGGCGCAGACACCGTGATGCTGGGCTCGCTGCTCGCCGGCACCGAGGAGGCGCCCGGTGAGGTCGTCTTTGTCAACGGCAAGCAGTACAAGTCGTACCGCGGCATGGGCTCGCTCGGCGCGATGCAGTCACGCGGACAGGCCCGCTCGTACAGCAAGGATCGCTACTTCCAGGACGACGTGCTCAGCGACGACAAGCTCGTCCCCGAGGGGATTGAGGGCATGGTCGCCTACCGTGGCTCGATCGCGGCGGTGGCGCACCAGCTCGTCGGCGGACTTCGCGCCTCCATGGGCTACAGCGGCGCGCAGACAATTGATGATCTCCATGTCAAGGGGAGCTTCGTTCGAATCACCTCAGCGGGGCTCCGGGAGAGCCACCCGCATGATGTCCAGATGACCCTCGAGGCCCCGAACTACTCAGGACGGTAATCCGTGACCGATATTCAGATCGGTGGCGCCAAGCGCGGCCGCCGCGGCTACTCGCTCGACGAGGTCGCCATCGCTCCCAGCCGACGCACGCGCGACCCCGAGGCGGTCTCCACCGCCTGGACGATCGACGCCTACCGTTTCGAGAGCCCGATTATCGCAGCACCCATGGACTCGGTCGTGTCCCCGGAGTCTGCCGCGACGCTGGCAGCCAACGGTGTTCTCGCCGTCCTCAACCTTGAGGGGCTCTGGGGTCGCTATGAGGACCCTGCACCGTTGCTGAAGGAGATCGCCGCCCTGGCGCCGGCGGCGGCCACCGCGCGCATGCAGGACATGTACTCCGCGCAGCCCGTGGATGCCGATCTCGTCAAGCAGCGGATCTCGATCCTTCGCGAAGCCGGAAGCACCGTTGCTGTCGGCATGTCTCCGCAGGGCGCATCCCAGCTGGCACCGATCGCATCGCAGTCGGGCGCTGACATCATCGTCATTCGTGGCACGACGGTGTCCGCGGAGCATGTGTCCGGCGAGGGCGAGTCGCTCAATCTCAAGGAGTTCATCCACGAGCTGGATGCGCCCGTCATTGTCGGTGGATGTGCGACACACCAGGCGGCCCTGCACCTTATGCGCACGGGCGCAGCGGGCGTGCTCGTCGGATTCGGCGGGGGAGCCTCGCACACGACAGCCGATGTCCTCGGAGTGCGTGTGCCGATGGCCAGTGCGATCGCCGACGTTGCAGCTGCACGACGCGACTACCTCGACGAGTCCGGTGGGCGCTACGTGCACGTCATCGCCGACGGGTCGATGGGTGGCAGCGGCGACCTCGTCAAGGCCTTCGCCTGCGGTGCCGATGCGGCCATGGTGGGGTCGATCTTCGCCCGCGCCACCGACGCTCCGGGTCACGGTGCCCATTGGGGTGCCGAGGCGTGGCATCGGCACCTTCCGCGCGGCGAGCGAAACCAGATGGAGACGGTGGGCACGCTCGCCGAGATCCTGAACGGGCCATCTCGCAGCGCCGACGGCACCATGAACATCCTGGGCGCCCTTCGCAAGGCCATGGCCACGACCGGCTACAGCGACCTGAAGGAGTTCCAGCGCGTGGAGATGGTCGTCACCGCCTGATGAGCATCGCGTGATCGAGGTACGAGCACCGTTCACGGGGGAGGTCATCGACACCCTCGTCGAATCGAATCGTGCTGATGTCGCCGCGGCCTTCTCCCGAGCTCGATCGGCGCAACTCGGGTGGCAGCGCACGTCGGTCCAGGAGCGCTCGCGCATCATTCTCCGGTTCCACGATCTCGTCGCCCAGCGTCGCGACGAGATCCTGGATCTGCTGCAACGGGAGGCCGGAAAGGCCAGACGCGATGCGATGGAGGAGGTCCTCGACGTCCTGATCGCGGCGCGCCACTACGGCCGTGATGCTCGGCGGCTCCTGGCCCATCGACAGGTGCGCGGAGCCATCCCCTTGGTGGTGGGCGCGCAGGTCCGGCACGTCCCTTGGGGTGCGGTGGCGATCATCGCTCCGTGGAACTATCCGCTGAGCCTGACGGCCAGTGATGCGATTCCCGCGCTGCTCGCCGGCAACAGCGTCGTGATCAAGCCCGACGACCAGACGAGCCTGACGGCACTGTGGGTGCGCGATCGCCTCATCGAGGCGGGCCTGCCCCCGGAGGTCGTGCAGGTGGTGCTCGGTCGCGGTGACGTCGTGGGCCCGTGGGTCATCGACGAGGCCGACTACGTCATGTTCACCGGCTCCACCAGAGTCGGCAGGATCGTGGCCGCCCGGTGCGGCGAGCGGCTCATCCCGTGCTCGATGGAGCTCGGCGGAAAGAACGCGATGATCGTTCGCGCGGATGCCGATCCGGAGAGGGCCGCGGAGATCGCCACGCGTGCCAGTTTCGCCAATGCCGGTCAGCTGTGCATCTCGATGGAGCGCATCTACGCCCACCACCAGGTGCACCAGGCCTTCGTCGAGGCCTTCGTCCGTCGAACGAACGCCCTGCGGCTCGGCGCCCGAGTGGGCTGGGGCTTCGAGATCGGCTCGTTGATCTCAGCGGGGCAGCTCGAACGGGTCCAGGCGCATTTCGACGATGCGGTGAGCAAGGGAGCGACGGTGCTCGCAGGGGGGCGTGCGCGCCCAGACGTCGGGCCGTTCTTCTTCGAGCCCACGATCCTCTCCGGTGTCACCGACGCCATGGTCGTGTGTGACGAGGAGACCTTCGGCCCGGTGGTCGCAGTGCGGTCGGTGGAGTCCGACCAGCAGGCCATCGAGCTCGCGAACGACACCGAGTACGGCCTCAACGCCTCCGTCATCGGTCGGGATCGTGGGGCGGCACGGGCAGTCGCTCGGCAGTTGCGTGCGGGCACGGTGAACGTCAACGAGGGCTACGCGACGGCCTGGGGGAGCGTGCGAGCGCCGATGGGCGGCATGGGGCAGTCCGGGCTCGGACGCCGCCACGGGGACGAGGGCCTGCTGAAGTACACGCAGTCGCAGACCATCGCGACGCAGAGGCTCCTGAGTTTCGGTGCGCCTGCCGGCTGGACCGACGAGCGCTGGGGGGCGGTGCTCACCTCTGCGGTGACGGCCATGAAGCGGCTGCGACTGAAGTAGATTTGCAGCCATGAGCAACCTCGACTTCGACGTGCTGGTCATCGGGTCGGGCTTCGGTGGATCGGTGGCCGCCCTGAGGCTTACGGAGAAGGGCTATCGCGTCGGTGTCCTCGAGGCCGGGCGACGGTTCGAGGACCACGAGCTGCCGGCGACGTCGTGGCGAATTCGCGATTACCTGTGGGCGCCGCAGATCGGCTGCACGGGCATCCAGCGGATGCATCTGCTGAAGGACGTCCTGGTGCTGGCGGGCGCCGGAGTCGGTGGTGGTTCGCTGAACTACGCGAACACGTTGTATACCCCCGGCGAACAGTTCTTCGCCGACGAGCAGTGGCGAGACATCACCGACTGGCAGGACGAACTAGCGCCGTACTACGACCAAGCGTCCCGCATGCTGGGCGTCGCGGACAACCCGACGATGACTCCCAGCGATCGCGTGATGAAGTCCGTCGCCGAGGATATGGGAGTCGGCACCACGTTCCGACTCACGCCGGTCGGGGTGTTCTTCGGGGAGGGGGCCGGATGCACGAGCCCGGATCCCTACTTCGGCGGTGTGGGTCCCGATCGCACGGGCTGCACTGAGTGCGGGGAGTGCATGACGGGCTGCCGTCACAACGCCAAGAACACCTTGGTCAAGAACTACCTCGCCCTCGCCGAGCACGCGGGCGCGCGCATCCTCCCGATGACGACGGTCACTGCGCTCCTTGAGCGCACGCGGGGTGGCTTCCTCGTCGAGACGGTACGCACCGGGACCAGCAGGCGGCGCACGTTCACTGCCGAGCACGTGGTGCTCGCAGCCGGAACCTATGGAACGCAGCGGCTCCTCCACCGAATGAAGGACAAGGGCATGCTGCCGCGCCTCTCGCCGGCCCTCGGTCGCAAGACCCGCACCAACTCCGAGGCAATCCTGGGCGCCGTCACAGCCACATCGTCGGAGGACTTCACCGAGGGAGTAGCGATCACATCGAGCTTCCATCCTGACGATGTGACGCACGTCGAACCGTGCCGATATGGCAAGGGATCGAATGTGATGGGACTGCTGCAATCCCTCCTGACGACGCCGCAGCCGAACCGGAAGCGGTGGCAGGTGCTGGTCGCGGACACCGTGAGCAAGCCGGGTGAACTGCTGCGGCTGCTCAATGTCCGCAGGTGGAGCGAGAGGTCCGTGATCGCGCTGGTGATGCAGACGGTCGACAATTCGCTGAGCGTCACCGGCACGCGGTCGCGCCTGGGTCGCTGGCACCTCACGACCCAGCAGGACGACACAGCGCCCAGCCCTACCTACCTGCCCGTCGGACATGAGGTGGTCAGGAGAATTGCCGAGCGCATCAACGGCATCGCCGCTGGATCCATCTTCGAGAACTTCGACTCCCCGGTCACGGCTCATTTCGTCGGGGGATGTGTCATCGGGAGCGACCCTGACCGAGGAGTGGTCGATGCCTACCACCGCGCCTTCGGATACTCGGGCCTGCACATCGTCGACGGCTCGACGATCACTGCGAACCTCGGGGTGAATCCGTCCCTGACCATCACGGCCCAGGCCGAACGAGCAATGGCCCTGTGGCCCAACAGAGGAGAACCTGATCCGCGGCCGGAGGCGGGTGCTGATTACCGGCGAGTGGACGCAGTGCCGCCCGTCAGGCCCGTTGTCCCTGCCGGTGCGCCCGGCGAGCTGCGCGTCCCCAGTACCAGCGCGTCCTGATCAGCACGATCACCAGGGCCGCGAGGGTGAGGGCGAGGAACAGGGTGTCGATCCAGCCCATCTGATCAGTGAGCGTGAGGGCTGCGTTGGCGGTCAGGACGAGGATCGCCCACGCATGTGCCTGGCGGCGCCTTTCCCGCAGCCACCAGGCAGCCGACATGAGGGCGGCCATGTTGATCAGGGCCAGCACCGCGATCGCGATGAAGGCGCTGGTGCCCTGAGAGCCCCACGCGCCGACAACAAGGGACGTGATGGTCAGAACCACCCAGGCCGCTGCGACAGCTGCAGTCGCGAGGGCGGGGAGTCGTGCGGAGGTGCTCAGACCGAGCAGCTCATGTCTGCGCCGCAGCACAGCGGCGACTTGATCTTGCCGTGGCCGTTGGGGCACTCGCTGATCTCGACCATGGTGCCGTCGTCCTTAGTGAGGGACGCATCGACCAGGGGAGCGTCGCAGGCGCCGCAGGTGGTGTTGACGGACATTCCGCACTTCGCGCAGGTGTAAAGGGCCATGGCACGGACGCTACCGCAGGGAGCGTCCTTTGGCAGCCCGTCAGCTGCATTGATGCGTCAGTAGGTGGGGTCCTCAGCGTGGCGGGGGCCCACCTACTGACGCATCAACGGACTCTCAGGAGATCCCGGCAGCCTCGGCGATGGCTCGTGCCGTCAGGACACGAGCCAGATGCTCTCGGTAGTCCGACTCTGCGTGGATGTCGCTGTTCGGACTCGTGCCCTCGGCGGCATGCGAGGCGGCGGCGGAGATGGCTGCCATCGTCGAGGCCCCCACCAATGCCTGCTCGACAGCCGTGGCCTTCACGGGTCCGGGGCCCATGTTCGTCAGGCCCACTTCGGCTTCGGCAATCGAGCCACCGTCCATCCGCACCGTGGCAGCAACGCCCACGATGGCCCAGGCCTGGGCCGTGCGGTTGAACTTCTCGTAGTGCGCACCCCAGCCAGTGTGCTTGGGAACGCTCACGCTCACCAGCACCTCGTCGGGCCCCACGGCCGTCGTGAAATAGTCCACGAAGAATTCGCTGGCCGGGACGCTTCGTCGGCCACTGGGGCCAGCGATCGTGAAGGACGCACCCATGGCCAGCGCGACCGGAGGCTGGTCTCCTGCCGGATCGGCATGGGCCATGGCGCCGCCGACGGTGCCACGGTGGCGAATCTGCCGGTCCGCCACGGTGTCGGTCGCGGCAGCGAGCAGGGCCGCGTGTTGGCGCACGAGGTCGCTTTTCGCCACGGCGTCATGCGTGGTCCCGGCCCCGATGACGATGGCGTCACCGGCGTCAGTGATGCCCTTCATCTCGTCGATGCGGGTGGTGTCCACGACGACGGAGGGCTCGCCCATCCGCAGGCGCAGGACGGGCATCAGAGACTGACCTCCGCCGAGCACCTTCGCGTCCTCGCCCGCCGCCACGAGAGCGGCGACGGCCTCGTCGACGGTGGAGGGGCGCACATAGTCGAACTTCGCGGGAATCATGCGGAGGCTCCCTTCGCCGCCTGGATGGCTCTCCAGACATTCTGTGGACTGGCAGGCATGAGCACATCGTTCACACCCATCGGCCGCAGGGCATCGACGATGCCGTTGATGATCGCCGGGGTGGAGGCGATCGCGCCCGCCTCGCCCACTCCCTTGGTGCCCAGGGAGTGGGTGGTGGACGGCGTGACCGTCGACCCCGTCTCGAAACTCGGCAGATCGGCCGCGCTGGGGATCAGGTAGTCAGCCAGGCTCGCAGTCAGCAGGTTGCCGTCGGAGTCGTACTCCGCACCCTCGTAGAGAGCCTGTCCGATGCCCTGAGCGAGACCACCATGCACCTGACCCTCGACGATCATCGGATTGACCTGGTTGCCGACGTCGTCGACGCAGACGTACTTGCGCAGCTTCACCTTGCCGGTCTCCGTGTCGACCTCCATGGCCGCCAGGTGAGTGCCGTGGGGGAAGGAGAAGTCTTCCGGATCCACCGTGGCCTCGCCGGAGATCATGGGCTCGACACCATCGGGCAGGTTGTGCGCGGCGAAGGCCGCCCACGCGAGTGCACCGAGGGTGACGGCCTTCTCCGGATCGCCCTTGACCGAGAATGCGCCGTTGGCGAACTCCAGGTCGTTGGCGGAGCATTCAAGCTGGTGCGCGGCGATGGGCCGAGCGTTCTCGATCACGCGATCGGCAGCCTTCTTGATGGCTTGACCACCGACGGCGAGGGAGCGTGAGCCATACGTGTCCATCCCGTAGGGGGAGCGGCCGGTGTCGCTGTGGATGACATCGATGTCGTCCACCGGGATTCCGAGGATTTCGGACGCGATCTGACTCCAGGCCGTCTCGTGCCCCTGTCCGTGCGGTGAGGTGCCGGTGACGAGTTCCACCTTCCCGCTGGGCAGGAGCCGGATCGTGCAGTGCTCCCAGCCGCCTGCCGCGTACTTCAGCGCGCCCAGCGTGCGGGACGGAGCCAATCCGCACATCTCGGTGAAGGTCGAGATGCCGATGCCCAGTTGCACGGGATCGCCCGACTCCCGGCGAGCGTTCTGCTCGGCACGGAGCTCGTGATACCCGAACATGTCCATCGCCTTGGCGGTGGCGGCCTCGTAGTTGCCGGTGTCATACGTCAGACCGGCAACCGTCGTGAACGGGAACTCGTGGTGCTCGATCCAGTTCTTGGTTCGCAGCTCCATGGGCTCCATGCCCAGTTCCGCGGCCATCTCATCGACGATGCGCTCGATTGCGAACGTGGCCTCGGGGCGACCAGCGCCGCGATAGGCGTCGGTGGGGGTGCTGTTCGTGAACACTCCCGTGCACTGGAACTGATACGCGTCCATCTTGTAGATGGCCGGGTACATGAACATGCCCAGCAGGGGGATGCCGGGTGTGATGATCTGCAGGTACCCACCCATGTTGGCCAGCAGGTCGACCTTCAGGCCAATGAACTTGCCGTCCTTTGTGGCGGCCAGCTCGATGTCCTGGATCTGATCACGACCATGATGCGTGGCGACCATGTCCTCGCTTCGGGTCTCGTTCCACTTGACCGGACGACCCAACTTGCGAGCCAGCTGTGTCACGAGGATCTCCTCGCGGTAGCACTGAAGCTTGCCGCCGAAGCCGCCGCCGACATCGGGCGCAATGATGCGCAGATTCTGCTCGGGGATGCCGGTGACGAGCTGCAGGAGCACCCGCAGGACGTGCGGGATCTGGGTCGACGTCCACACGGTGATCTCGTCACTCATGCCCATGGGGGCGGCGACGACCGCTCGGGGCTCCATGAATGCTGGGATCAGGCGCTGGTTGACGAAGCGGCGCTTCACTCGGACAACGTCCGAGTGCTTGGCAAGCTCGTCCTCGTAGCCGCCGCCGAGGTCGTAGACGTAGCACGTGTTGTTGGTGGCATCGCCGTGCACGAGCTCACTGCCGGGGGAGATGGCGTCGATCATGTTCACGACCGCGGGAAGGGGCTCGTACTCGACGTCCACGTAGGCGAGGGCATCCTCGGCGGATGCCGCGTCGGTGGCGAGCACGACTGCCACGCAATCGCCGACGTGACGAACCTTGTCGCCAGTCAGTGCGGGGAACGGCGGCATCACGGTGTCGTCCGTGACCGGCCACACACACGGAACAACGGAATTGAGATCGCCGAGTTCCGCGGCGTTGTAGGCGGCGACGACGTTGGGCTGCTTCAAGGCCTCCGAGACGTCGACCTTGGTGACCTTGGCGTGCGCCATCGGACTGCGCACGATCGCCATGTGCAGCGTGCCGGGCAGCTGGATGTTGTCAGTCCAGTTCGTGCGGCCATGGAGGAGCTTCGCGTCCTCCTTGCGGCGCAGCGGTCGCCCGATGACCGAAGAGGTGTCGAGGGTGTCAGTCACTTGGAGCCTCCCATCAGGTCAGCGGCGTACTTCACAGACTTCACGATGTTGTGGTATCCGGTGCATCGGCAGAGGTTGCCGTGGATGCCGTCGCGAATCTCCTCTTCGGTCGGATTCGGATTCTCGGTGAGCAGGTCGACGGTCGACATGACCATGCCGGGGGTGCAGTAGCCGCACTGCAGGCCGTGGCACTCCTTGAAGGCCGTCTGGACGGGGTGCCAGTCGTCGCCGGTGGACAGCCCCTGGATGGTCGTGATCTCACACCCATCGGCCTGCACGGCGAGCATGCTGCAGGACTTGATGCTCTGGCCGTCGACCAGGATCGTGCAGGCTCCGCAGTTGGACGTGTCGCATCCGACGACCGTGCCCACCTTGCCAAGGCCCTCGCGAAGCCAATGCACCAGGAGCGTTCTAGGTTCGACCTCAGATTGGTATTCCGTTCCGTCAACCGTGACAGTGATGTGCTGCATTCGACTCCCCTTAATCGCGCATGCCTGACCCGCCGCGGGGCGGAATGTGACGAGAGTCACAGTAGGCAAGATGGAAGGCGGATGCGGTTTTTTCGAGAAATTTTCATGGACCCTCGGGCGGGTGCTCCTCGGTCGAAGGGCCGCTCGGCGCCCGGGGAACCCGTGGCTGGGGACTAGGGTTTCGACGATGCCCGACACCGATGCGCACCCCCTGGCCCCCGACGTGCCCGCGTCGGGAAAGCCGCCGCGCACGTACCTCGCGGCCGCCGTGGCCGTCAGTGCTCTGTGCTTCCTGCCGCTCGGCCTGATCGCTGTTCTCTATGGCTGGCGCTCCGCTCGGGCCGTCTCGATGGGCGACCCTGACCGTGCTCGGCGACTGGGCCGCGTGGCGCGCCGTTGGGTCGTCGTGACTCTGGTCGTCGGACTGCTGGTCGATACCGCACTGGTGGCGGTCTTCGCTGTCCTCGGAGCCTTCTCCTCCTGACGGCTCTCCTCGCTCAGAGGGCCGTGAACGCGTCGCTAGGCTCGGGGGGTGACTGATGCTCCCGCCCCCGTCCTCGTCGTCGACTTCGGCGCTCAATATGCGCAGCTCATCGCTCGCCGCGTGCGCGAGGCCCGGGTGTACTCGGAGATCGTTCCGCACACGATGTCGGCAGCGCAGATGCTGGCCAAGCGCCCGGCCGCCGTCATCTTGAGCGGTGGTCCCTCAAGCGTCTACGAACCGGGTGCCCCGAGTCTGGATGCGGAACTGTTCGACACCGAGATCCCGGTGTTCGGAATCTGCTATGGGTTCCAGGCCATGGCTCAGGCACTGGGCGGCAACGTAGACAAGACCGGACGCAGGGAGTACGGGGGAACGACTCTGCGGGTCGCCACTCCCGGAGTCCTGTTTGACGGGCTGCCCGCGCAGCAGAGCGTCTGGATGTCGCACGGTGATGCCGTAACCGCTGCACCAGCAGGCTTTCTCGTCACGGCTGAATCAGATGGCGCTCCCGTCGCGGCTTTCGAGTCGGTAGGACGGCGCCTCGCCGGCGTCCAGTTCCACCCGGAGGTCCTTCACAGCGAGCACGGTCAGCGGATCCTCGAGCACTTTCTGATCGACATCGCCGGCTGTGAGCCCTCCTGGACCATGGATAGCGTCATTGACGATCAGGTCGAGCGCATCCGTGAACAGGTGGGTGCCGGTCAGGTGATCTGCGGGCTGTCCGGTGGAGTCGACTCCGCCGTGGCGGCAGCGTTGGTGCACAAGGCCGTGGGCGACCAGCTCACCTGCGTCTTCGTCGATCACGGTCTCTTGCGCAAGGGGGAGGCGGAGCAGGTCGAGCGGGACTACGTCGCGGCGACCGGCATTCGACTCGTCGTGGTTGATGCGAAGCAGCGTTTCCTCGAGGCACTCGCAGGAGTGAGCGATCCTGAGACCAAGCGCAAGATCATCGGCCGCGAGTTCATCCGGGTGTTCGAGGCGGCCGAGCGCGATCTCATCGCCGAGGCGGGTGCGCACGGCGAGACGATTCAGTTCCTCGTCCAGGGCACGCTCTATCCGGATGTCGTCGAGTCCGGTGGCGGAACCGGCACGGCGAACATCAAGAGCCATCACAACGTTGGAGGCCTGCCGGAGGATCTCCAATTCACGCTCGTTGAGCCGCTGCGCACCCTGTTCAAGGACGAGGTGCGGCAGGTGGGACTCGACCTCGGCCTGCCGCCGGAGATCGTGTGGCGACACCCGTTCCCGGGGCCGGGGCTTGCGATTCGCATCATCGGGGCCGTCGATGAGGAGCGACTGGCGATCCTCCGCGAGGCCGACGCCATCGCTCGCGAGGAACTGACGGCCGCTGGACTGGACCGCGAGGTGTGGCAGTTCCCGGTGGTTCTGCTGGCTGACGTCCGATCTGTCGGTGTTCAGGGAGACGGACGCACCTATGGGCATCCGGTCGTTCTGCGTCCGGTGTCGAGTGAGGATGCCATGACGGCTGACTGGTCGCGTCTTCCCTACGACCTGATTGCGCGGATTTCGACACGCATCACTAACGAGGTTTCGGAGATCAACCGCGTTACGGTGGACGTCACGAGCAAGCCGCCCGGGACGATTGAGTGGGAGTGATTCGTCAGAGTCACGACCGAGGAGTTGGAGTGATTCGTCAGAGTCACGACCGAGGAGTTGGAGTGATTCGTCAGAGTCACGACCGAGGAGTTGGAGTGAATCGTCAGAGTCACGACCGAGGAGTGGGAGTGATTCGTCAGAGTCACGACCTAAGGATGGGAGTAGGTCGCTGATGGATGTCGTCTACAACATCATCGTTGTACTGCACTTCGTTGGCCTGGCGATGCTGCTGGGTGCTTTCCTGCTGCAGTTGACGTCGAAGGAAAAAACTGTCACGCGGTGGATGTTCGACGGTGCCATGACTCAACTGCTCACAGGTTTGATCATGGTGGGAATGCTGTCCGGCGGTGCGCTCGGTGACGCAGCCAAGGATGAGGTCGACAACACGAAGATCGCCATCAAGCTCGTCATCGTGATTGTCATCGCGATTCTGGCGGCCGTGGGCCGGCGCAAGCAGCCCCCTCAGACCGCGCTGTGGCTGATCATTGGTCTGCTGACACTGGCCAACGTCGTGATCGCAGTGTTCGTCTAGTTCGAACCATGAGTACGTTCCCCATCTGCTGGGCCTGTGTGAGGTGAAGGCGTGAGTGACAACGAAGATTCGAACCGGCCCTGGTCGGCGCGCAAGCCCCAGAACTACGTCCTGAGCGCCATTCTCGTGCTCATCGGAATCGCGCTGGTGTGGCAGGGATTCGCGTTGATCGGTGATGGTGTTGGTGGGGTCATTCCTTACTTCATCATCATTCTCGGCCCGGCGTTGGCCGTCTACTACACGTGGTACTTCACCATCCGTGACTTCGGCGAGGGCGTCGCCGAGTGACGTACGGCTAGGCCGTCGACACCACCATGAATGCTTCAGCAAGTCGTCCATCGGGCAGGCCTCCGAGCTGAGCCTGAGCCGTCAGCCATCCCCGCACTCTTTCGTCGATGCTGGCGACGTCAGGAAGCTGACTGGCGTGGGAGTGGATCGCCGCGAGCTTGGCCTCGAACGTATCGGTGACGTCGATCCACCGGTCTGGGGTCGGAGTGCCCATCACCCATACCTCTGGCACGCTCCACGCCTCGAGCCCCTCGTCCTCAAGAAGGGATGTGTGCGCGAAGGGATTGCGCGCGTCGGGGTAGATCGCCTGGATCGCGGCCTCACCTGCCGCAAGGTGGTCCGGGTGCGAGGCCGCGATGCGGTCCCAGTTGCGATCGGGGGACTGGATGATCATCCGGTTAGGTCTCACGCGGCGGATCTCTCGGGTGATGTCGCGGCGCAGTTCGTGACTGACGCACAATTCGCCATCCCGATAGCCGAGGAAGACGATGTCGTTGACACCGAGAACCTCGCCTGCAGCGCGCTGCTCCTCCTGGCGAATGCGTGGAATCTCTGACCGCGGCACGGCGGGATCGAAGCCACCGGCATCGCCATTCGTGATGATCGCATAGCTGACCTGCACTCCAGCGTCGGTGAGGGCCTTCACGGTGCCGCCTGATCCGAAGTCAATGTCGTCCGGATGCGCCATGACGGCCAGCACCCGCTCGACGGGCTCGCCACTGGCGTCATGGGTGAGAGTGGAGTGTGTGGCATCGGTCATGAGCCGAGGCTACTGACGACGGCCAGCACCGCTGGCAACAGGTGTCCAGCCTCTAGAGTGCAGAGCGTGGCGAGCGGAACGTGGCAGACGTGGTGGCGTCGCTGGGACTGTCGGCTCGCGCGCCGCGCTGCTCGCTGGGCCCGCGCGCTTGGCGGCACTCGTCGACGCGTATGCGCCATCACTGACGGATCACAGGCGTGTGGGGGCAGTCCACTCGCGCTCACGGAATACCTGCACGCCCAGGGCATTCCCGTGGTGTGGGCGTATCAGTCCGACCGCAATCAGGTACCGCACTGGGCGAAGGCGGTCAGGGCAGGCACCGCCCGACACCGTTGGCTGGCTGCGAGGAGTCGGTGGTGGGTGACCGACGGTTTGCCGATGCGTGTGTCTGGTCCGGACACGGTCGGCCGACCCCTCGAACGCGGACGGGACACCCGAGTGCTCGCGCTCGTTGAGCCTTCCGTGGAGAAGGTGGGCTCGGACATCGTCGACTGGCCGCTGCTGACTCCTCGTGGGCAGCGGCAGTTGCTCGTGCGCGGGGAGACTGACGTGGATGTCGTGGCGGCTCCGTCGAGTGACGTCGGCCGTCGATCCGCGCAGGCCCTCGGCTTCTCGTGTCGCACTGAGGTTGCCTCGCCACTTGCCGAGATGGTTCCTGCGCGCGCCACGGTGCGCACAGGGTTGGGCATTGACGGTGACGAGATGGTCGTCGGAGTGATCACAACGCACGAGGACTCGGTCAGGATCGCCGAGGCTCTCAAGGATGCGCCGGTTCGGGTGCTGGACGACTCAGCGCTGCCCGCCCGCGACGTCATCGGTGCTTGTGACGTCCTCGTCACCGACACGTCAGGATGGGCGGCTGTTGCAGCGCGCCTTGGTCGGCCGATAGCCATCTTCACTTCGGACATTAGAGATCTCCTCTCACGAGGACCTGGGCTGTACCTGCCGTGGCAGGAGGAAATGCCGGGACCCTGCGTCAGTGGTGCAGCCGAACTGCTGGCGGCTCTGACACGCGTGATGGAGGCAACCGCCTTGGAACCGTGGGCTCAAGGCCACGCGGCATTGGCGCGCCTGGCGGGGGATCCGGACGACGATGCCTGCCAGCGTCTCCTACGGGTCCTGCAGGAGGAATCGTGACGTCGGTCGTCATCATGGTGAATTCGATCACCGAACTCGGTGGAGCCGCACGGGTGGCACACGTTTTGGCCCAGGGGCTCACCGGTCGTGGACATTCGGTGCACCTCGTCGGACTTGAGATGGCCGCTGAACCGCATGCATTCGCAACGGATCAGAGCTACCGGTCAACGACACTGCTGCCGTCACCTGTCCCGTCGGCGTCCGACGAGGAGGCGCGCTCCGACGCCGAGGCAGGCATCCTTCAGGGCATCCACGATGTGTTGGCAGAGGGCGAGCCGGGCGTCGTCATCACGACTCAGGTGTGGTGCAAGGAGATGCTGGATCGCGTCCCACATGACCAATGGCGCGTGATCGGTCAGTACCACTCGTCGGCGGAGGCGGCAGAGATGGGAGGCGACGCAGAACGCCTGCTCGCTGCGTATTCGGATCTTGATGTTGTCACGCTCCTCACGCAGGCTGATGCCGACCGATTCGTCTCCTGGGGAATGCACGGAGCTATTGCATTGCCGAACCCGCTTGCCTTCTGGCCGGATCAGCCGTCGCCCTTGACCGATCGCGTCGTCACCTACTTGGGGCGATTGTCGGTGGAGAAGGCGCCGGGAATTCTGGCCGATGCCTGGGCGCGAGTGGCTGCCGACCGACACGAGTGGCGGCTTCGATTCGTCGGAAGCGGTCCGCTGGTGGATGAGATCCGTGATCGCAATCTGCCACGCGTGCAGTTCGTTGAGCCAACCTCCCACCCGCAGGGCTACCTCATGGCGAGTTCGATTCTGGCACTGCCATCCCTGGTCGAGGGCTTTCCGCTGTCGCTGATGGAGGCGATGGCGTGTGGGCTGCCTGCGGTGGCCGCGGATGCCTCGTCCGGAGTTCGCCAACTTGTCATGCATGGGCGCACGGGTCTTCTCGCCGTGCGCGGAGACGTCGACGATTTCGCCGTACACCTGGGGCGCCTGATGGACGATGAGGAACTCCGACGCTCGATGAGTGCCGAAGCAAGGACGGCAGCCGAGGCATATCGACTGGAGACGGTCCTTGACCTGTGGGAGCCGCTGCTCCGCGCGGATTGACCGCTCCGCGCGGATTGACCGCTCGTGCGCGGATCCACCGCTCGCACGCCGATCCACCGTTCGCCGTATTGTGCGGGGGTGAGTATCTGGCGATCGCGGCAGGCGCTGTTCCTGCTCGTGCGCCGGGACCTGTCGCAGAAGTACCGCAAGCTCCGGCTGGGCTACCTCTGGGCGATCCTCGAACCCCTGGGCATGAGCGTCACGATGTGGTTCGTCTTCGAGATCCTGCTCGGCGGACGCAAGATGGGCGGCCAGCCCTACTACCTCTTCCTCACCGTGGCGATCCTGCCTTGGTGGTGGTTCACCAGCGGCATCTCCTCGGCCACGAAGGCCTTCATCGGTTTCTCGCGCACCCTCCCGGTGAGCGTGCTGCCCACCCAGTTCTCCGTGGTCCGGGTGCTGATCACGCGAACCTTCGACTTCCTGTTCTCGCTGCCGCTGATTCTGTTCGCCATGCTCGTGACGTGGAGCTTCCCCGGTATCAACATTGGCTTCTTCTTCCTGGCCTTCGTCGTCCAGCTGATCCTGATGTACGGCCTCTCGCTGCTCGTGGCGTCAATCTCCGTCCTCGTACCGGACTTCGCCCGGATCGTGCGCATCGTGTTGCGAGCGGCCTTCTACCTCAGTCCGGTCCTCTACTCCCTGGCCCTTGTTCCTGAGAGTGCGCGATCGGCGGCGGCGATCAACCCGCTGGCTGGCATATTGGCGCTGTATCGCGTTGGCTGGTGGCCCGAGGAGCACGTGCCGATGTTCGGGTATGCGATCTCCGGCTCAGTTGCACTCATCTGCGTCATCGCCGGAATCATCACCTTCCTGCGGCTCGAGCACCGCATTCTGAAGGAGGCCTGACGATGGCCCGCATCCATTGCGACCCCAGCCTCGGCAACGCCCTGGAGTTCGAGGACGTCACCCTCACCATGCCGCGTCGTCGGCGCCGCAAGGGCGGGGGTCGGTCCGATCGCCTTCGCCGACTGGCGCAGGAGACCAGCAAGGTCGATGAACAGGTCTACGGGAACCTGACCTTCACCGTTGCGCCCGGTGAAGCGGTCGCGCTGATCGGGCGCCAGCCCAAGGACAGCACCGTTGAACTCATACGCCTGGCGGCCGGAACACTGATCCCAGACCACGGCCACGTCCGTCGCCGCGACGTCATCCTTCCCATCCTGCGTCGCGCGGGTCTGGTCAACGCCAAGCTCACGGTGCGTCAGAACATCTTCGTGATCGGGATCCTGCTCGGCCTCTCGCCTGAGCAGATCAACGAGCGCATGGACTGGATCGTGACGACAGCGGGGCTGAGCAGGGCTCTTGACAGCTACGCGCGGGCCTGTCCACCGGAGCTTCGGCGGCGAATCGTCTGGACCGTGTCCATGGCAGCCGATGCGAAGGCATACGCAACCCAGGGGTCACTCATCGTGGGTGACGACTCCTACCGCGAGGTGGGGTGGCAGCACGTCGAGGAGCTCAAGGAGCAGGGTGCCACTTTCCTCGTCGCTGGGCAGAACGCGCGCGTCATGGAGCGCTTCTGCACCCGGGCGCTCGTCATCGGCGATGGTCAGGTGATCCTCGACGGCACCGTGGAGGAGGCTTTGAATCTGGTCGGCCGAGGCCAGGTCAAGGAGGATGAGGACGATGCGGCGGAGGATGCCGTCGACCTGCTGGACTCCAGTGCGGAACGCGACGAATGGCGTGCTGACTAGCGAATGCTGATGCCGCCGTTCGGACTTGCCGTGTTGGCCGGTCAGGTCTCGAGCGGGATGCGTACGCCCTTGCTCCGCAGGTCTGCCACGATCGAGGCATAGAGCGCGTTGATCTTCTCCGTGGTCTCGTCATCGAACTGGGTGCGCCAGCGCCCGACGTGAGCACGATCGACACTGACGTTGTCAGCGAACCACTCCATCATTCCGGGGTCGAGCGGGATGTTCAGGAATGAGCACACCTGCTCGAGGCTCTCCTCCCGAGCGTTCTGCACCATGTCGAGCATGTCTACCGTGAGGATGCGGCCGGGGTGGCACCGCTGGACGGCCTGATGCATGCGAAGCGAGCGGCGCCCCCACTCGCGAAGTGACTCCAGGATCTCGTTGGGCCCGAAGGTCTGCTCGACGAATGAGGCGGCAACGTCGCGGCCGTCGCGGATGATCGCCACGACCTGGCAGTCCGGGTAGATCGGCTCGATGAGATCCGTGACGCGGGCATTGGCCGGCGTGCCATCCACCCAGCGGCGTCCCTCCGCAGGAGCCGCCACCTTGTCCATGACGGCGTACGTGAACTCCTGGGTGGCCGCCAGCGGCTCCTTGCCGAAGCGCTCGAGGTAGCGATCACCCAGGGCGACCATCTCCTCCTTGGTCAGCCACTTCTGCAGTCCGCTGTTGTTGGGCCGCTTGAAGTAGGCCCCTTGAGATCTCTTGATCGCCTTCTGTGCGAGATTGCGCGCTCGCAGATTCCGCGGGAACCCGGCGTTCTTCATCCCGAGGGCCGTGGCCATGCCGGGGTTGTTGGCCAGGAAGCGCACCTCTTCAGGATCGGTCAGGTACAGATCCGGATGACGGGCGAGGATGCGACCGAGAATCGTGGAACCACTCCGGCCGGTCCCGCCGATGAGGACGGGATTGGTGACTGCAGGCACCCGCTGACCTTACAGGTCGCAGCCCCAGGCCCGGTGCCGTGACATGGGCGCGTCGCGCCTCGCCCCGGGAGGCCAGGCAACTCACCGCTCAACGACCGAGGCGGGGCGATCTCGCTGTGTATGCTCGCGAAACGTGGCCCTGTTCTCCGTGATCGTGCCGGCCTACGGGGTTCAGGCGTATCTCCGGGCCGCTATCGAGTCGGTCCTCGACCAGGACTTCTCCGACGTCGAGATCGTGGCCGTTGACGACTGCTCACCGGATCGCTCCGGTGACATCCTTGACGATCTCGCCGAGCGCGACAGCCGGGTTCGCGTGCTCCACCTGCCGGAGAACGTGGGACTGGGCGGAGCGCGGAATGCGGGGGTGGCCGCGGCCACGGGCGAGTACATCCTCTTCCTCGACGGCGATGACACCCTCTCGCCGGGTTCGCTGTCCGCCATTGCCGATCGCCTCGAGGTCGGGGAGTTCCCGCAGCTCCTGATCTACAACTACGCGCGCGTCTGGTGGGACGGTCGAACGGCCGTCAGCTGGGCCGACGAGATCCTGGCAACACTGTCGCCGCAGGTGTTCGTGCCGCGGGAGCATCTGCGGCTGTTCAACCTGCTGCCCATCGCCTGCAACAAGGTCTACCGACGTGACTTCCTCGCCTCCCTCGACGTCACCTTCCCCCGGGGCTACTACGAGGACATCCACTTCACGTACACGGTGCTGCTGAGCGCTGAGACCGCCGTCTCGTTGAACAGGGTCGTCCTGCTGTACCGCCAGCGCCGGGCGGGCAGCATCCTCGGCAGTGGCAGCCCGCGTCACTTCGACATCTTCGGTCGGTACAACGAGGTGTTCGCGGAACTCGATCGGCACGACGTCGACCTCAAGGTCCGCAAGCATCTCTACGACGTGATGGTCAACCACTACGTCACGATCCTCAGCCACAAGGACCGCGTGCCCAAGGCCATGCGCCCGGAGTTCTACCTGGAGGCGCAGGAGTCGGTGGCCAAGCACGCGCAGGACTGGTCGTCGGTGGCCAAGCAGAACAAGGCCAGCAACCTTCGCGCCCGGATCTTCCTCACACGCTCGTATCGGTCCTTCCTCGTCTATGACCGCCTTGACCGCTGGCGCAAGCCTCTGCGGCGGGCGGGCGGCAAGGTCTACTGGCCGGCTCGGCGAGCGCTCAAGCGCGTGCGCTCGGTGGGAAGGCTGTACTACAAGGCCCTGCGGCTCCTGCCGATCGATGACAACCTCGTTCTCTTCTCCGAGTACTGGGGGAGTGGCTACGGCTGCAACCCTCGGGCCATCTTCGAGGCCCTGCCTGAGACTGCTCCGCACCTGAAGGGAGTGTGGCTCATCGATGAGAGCAAGGCCGCTCACCTTCCCCCGGGCACGCCCTACGTGACTCCGGGGGGCTGGAAGCGCTGGCGTGTGTTCGCGCGAGCGAAGTACTTCGTCAACAACGTCAACTTCGCCGGCTCCTATGTGAAGCGCCCCGGCCAAGTGCACATCCAGACCATGCACGGCACTCCACTCAAGCTCGTAGGCCTCGATGTGATGTCGAGCTCGGTGGCGAGCACTGCGGTCGATCCCGTTCGGCAGCCTCGTCGTAGTGGCGGCAAGGTCGTGCCCATCGATGAGGCACGGTCGGCGCGCGAGTTCGAGAACCTGCTGCGCCGCAGCGATCGCTGGGACTACGCCGTCAGCTCCAATGCCTATTCAACGGAGATGTGGTCCCACGCCTACCCGTGCCGCTATGAATGGCTGGAGTCCGGGTACCCACGCAACGATGCCCTGGTCAACGCCACCAACGAAGACATTCGCGAAGCCCGAGAACTGCTCGGCGTCCCCGACGGTGCGACGGCGATCCTGTACGCACCGACGTTTCGCGAGACGGTCGGAGACACCTCCATGCGGATCGATGTAGGCGGACTGCTTGAGGCGCTGGGTGACGAAGTCGTCGTCATCGTTCGCGCTCATCACACGGCAACCGCGGGGCCGGCCATGAAGGCACTCATCGCATCCGGCCGGGTGATCGATGGATCAAAGGTGCCGTGGATCGTTCCGTGCTACCTCGCCGCCGACGTCCTGATCACCGACTACTCGTCGACGATGTTCGACTTCGCGCTTCTGGACCGGCCGATCATCACCTACGCCGACGACTGGCCCTCCTATCGCGAGACTCGCGGAACGTATTTCGATCTGCTCGCTGAGCCGCCCGGCCTCGTCGCGCGCAACCAGACGCAACTCGTCGACGCCCTTGCGTCTGGCGCCTACGACGGCGATGACGCGCGCACTCGTCGAGCGAGATTCCGTGAGAAGTTCTGCCAGTTCGATGATGGCGACGCAGCAGCCCGCGTCATCAGGGAGACCATGCTCACGTCCTGAGGCGCACCCCGCGGCTCACGGCGAGGGAACGGCAGCGCCCGTGTTCGGCATGCTGTCTGCGACTCGGCAGCTCTCCCCGCTGCACCTAGCCAGGGCTTTCGCCTGAGCCGCGAGTTGTCGGACGATGGTCTGATCTGTGGACCGGATCACATTGTTCATCTCATAGGGATCTGTCTGCAGGTTGTAGAGCGCTGCGCCCTGCTTGCGCCCGTAGTCGACGTAGAGGTAGTCCTGCGTGCGGACCGCGTCGTACTTGGGCGCCTCGAATCCCGAGTAGTCCGGATCGTCGGGTGTCGTCGCGGCCATGTTCTCCGTCAGGACGCCTGTGCGCCAGGGGGTGTTCTCGGGATCCAGGAGCAGGGGCATCAGGTTGCGGCCGTCAAGCCAGGTGGGTGTGGCCGCGCCTTGAGTCGCGGCGATGGTGGGGGCCAGGTCAATGGTCGAGGTCATGGCGTCGATCGTGACCCCCTTGGCGATTCCTGGGCCGATGAAGATGGCAGGAACGACGGAGTCCTCGCGATAGGGAGTGTGCTTGCCGGAGGGAATGCGGTGCGAACCGACGTGATAGCCGTTGTCGGACGTGATGATCACGAGCGTGTCGTCGAGGTGCCCGGTGGTCTCGAGCTGGGCCATGATCGCGTGGAAGGAGTCGGCCATGGACTCCGCCGACTCCAGGCGTCGGGTCCACAGCAGGTCGAGATTCGACTGCTGCTTGGGTCCGAGCTTCGGCTGCGACTTCAACCATGCGGGTTCATAGATGCCGAAGGCGTTGTAGTTGGGCAGTCGGGGAGCCTGCGAGCCGGCGCGGGTTCCCGTGAAGCGCGGAGCCGCCGGAGCCGGTGAATGGGGAAGGTAGGAGGAGAATTCCAGGTAGAACGGATCGGTGGCGGTCTCGAGCCACTCATTCGTCTTGGCCGTCAGGACATCCTCGAGGAAGTCCGTGGGCTGGTCGCCGTACTTCTGCAGGGTTCCGTTGGTGTTGAGCGTGTAGTTGTAGCCGGTGTAGGCCACCTTGCCGCGCGTGGTGGAGACGAAGTTCGCCCAGCCGGGGGGTGTGTAGGTGGGCTTCTGCTTGCGGCTGGGGAAGCCGTTGAGGTACTTGCCGAAGTGCGATGTGGTGATGCCCGCCTCGCTCAGCCAGACGGGGAGGCAGTCCTTCTGCCGGCCCAGGTCGTAAAACGTCTGCCAGCCGCCGCCGGTCTGCGGGATGTTGGAGATCACCTTGTGGTTGTGCACGTACTGGCCGCGCATGATCGACGACCTCGAGGGGCAGCAGAGCGACTCGGTGACGACGAAGTTCGTCAGTGTCGTGCCCTGATCCATGAACTCGCTCAGACGCGGAACACCATCGAAGAGCGGCCAGTCGAGGTCGTCGGCGAGGAGCAGTACGACGTTGCGAATCTGCGAGACGTCTCCGCTCGTGCTCTCCTCGGCGGCGACGGAATCCGTGGCCGTGGATGCGGTCTCCGGGTCGAGTGGTTCCGTGAGTGCGCCGTCAGACGGGACCTCGGTCTCGGCCGCCGAGGTCGGAGTGACCATGGGGGAACCTGGGACGACGACACCGACGGCAACGATGCCCGCGACGATGGCAATGGTCGAGATGGTGGACGCCAGCACCACCGACACCCGCGTACGGGTGGGGACTTGGGGCACGAAGACTCCTGATGCTGGGCGAACGGTGTCCCGCGAGGATACGACACCGGTGCGGTGACCGGTGGACACCGGTGCGACCGTCCTTGGAAGACCCGGAGAGGGCGCGGGCCGCTGTTAGCATGGCGCGATGACCTCCGGTTCGGGCTCCGCCCGCTCGAATCTGGCCCCCGGCTCCATGCTCCTTCACATCGGCGTGCACAAGACGGGCACGACGGCGGTGCAGACGGCCCTGGCCAACAGCCGCGATGTGCTCGGCACCTGGAAGGTGAACTACCCCGGACGTCTCATGGCCCATCGTGAGATCGCCTCGTCAGTGATGGGGCGTCCGCTGGGCTGGCGGACGGACGGAGCGAAGCCGCCACGCGAGGGCCTGTGGGAGCAGACGGTGGCCGAGGCGCATGGCTTCGACGGGGTCACCGTCCTCTCCAGCGAGTTCTTCGCCGAGTCACCCGATGAGGTAGCCGAGCGGATCGCGCGCGATGTGGCGGTGGATCGGCTCCACGTCGTCGTCACCTTGCGCAATCTCGGACGGATCCTGCCCTCGGCCTGGCAGCAGAACCTGAAGTCGGGTTTCGAGACTCCCTACCTGCCATGGCTGCGCCGTATGCTGTTCGAGGATGACGAGGCGACGCGCAGCACGATCTTCTGGCGGCGCCATCGACACGATGCGCTGATCGCCCGATGGGCACGCATCGTCGGCCCAGAGCGGGTCAGCGTCGTCGTCGTGGATGATCGGGTGCGCGAGGGGATCTTCCATCACTTCGAGGATCTGCTCGAACTGCCGCGTGACACCCTCTATGACCATCGCGGTGAGGTGTCGAACCGATCGATGACCTTGGCTGAGGCTGCCTTCCTGCGTCGTCTCAATGTTGCTGTGGGCGGCGCGGCTGGCTGGCGGGCGTACCCCAACCGGGTGCAGGCCCAGATGGTGAAGGCGCTGGTCGAGGGGCGAGCGCCGGCGGCTGACGAGGCGCGGCTGGCGACACCTCAGTGGGCACTGGATCGTGCTGCCGAGATAGCCGATGAGATGGTGACCGCGATTGAGGCCAGCGGGGTGCATATTCTCGGGGACCCGGCGGTGCTGCGAGAACGGCTGACCGGTCCGGAGGAGACGGTGGATGACTCCACGGACATGCCGGTGGACGCTGCCATCAGCACGCTGATGGGGGCGTTGGATGCCACTCGATCCTCGGACGCCGGGTCGCTCAGGCCACGCTCGGTGGCTCGTCGGGCGCGATCCTGGCTGGCACACCGCCGCTGACCCGCGGGGATCGGTCGAAAGGGATCGATCTGGGGTCGAGACCACGCGATTCGGGTGTATTCGTCCGATTTTTCATAAATCACACTAGTCACACTGGTAACAACTGTCCCATTCGTGTCACAGTATGCACGTGCTTCCCCGCTGGCACGGGTTCCGTGCCCTACTCCGTCGTGCCCATGGGCCTGAACGGGATCTCGCGCGTGGTCAGACGGGCCGTGGTGCAGCTCGGGGAGTTCGGACGATAGCGGTGCTGACCGCCTGCGGCGCTGTAGCGCTGATCGCTCCCTTGACGACCGCCAGCGCCAACGGCGACACCTGGCAGCCCTCGACCTGGACCGGGCCGGTCGCCGGTCCTCCCGTCCCCGGTGTCGGACTTCCTCCTGCGACGGTGCCGGGGATCGCGCAGCCCCTGCCCGAGGGGTACGACGTATCGCCGACCTACGAGGGGCAGGCGCAATGCGACCCGCAGGCGAAGGCGGGCACCCAGAAGCTCGCCGACCTCATCAAGGCGACCTATGGTGCCGATCAGACGGTGTGGATCCCGCGAGCGTGCGATGTCGGCGGACAGAGCGAGCACAAGGAGGGGCGAGCTCTCGACTGGATGACGACCGTGCGCAAGCCCCAGCAGCGGGCCAACGCAGAGGCCTTCCTCGCCTGGCTCCTCGGACCTGATCAGTTCGGCAATCCCTACGGCAACGCCATGCGTCTGGGCGTCATGTACATCGGATGGAATGACCGCATCTGGCGCGGGTACGACGTGGAACGCGGCTGGACCGAGCTCAAGGGCTGCTTCTCGCGGACGACGACGGGCAGTGACACTGTCTGCCATCGCGACCACATCCACATCTCGCTGACGTGGGACGGTGCCTCCGGGCGAACCTCCTTCTGGGACGGCACGCCGATGGACGGCCCGTACTGTCCTCGAGCCAAGAGCTCGGCAACCCTCGTAAGCCTGGGTCGATCGGCAGACATGGTCGGCATCGAGCCTGTTCGCGTTCTGGGCACGCGGCGGGCGATCGGGGTTCCGGAGCGATGCCGCCTGCAGCAGAGCACGTCGTCCAGTGACAGCAAGCGCATCTACGCGCGCGTCACCGGTCTGGGTGCCATCCCGGTCGAGGGAGTCGCTGCCGTGGCGGTCAATGTCACGGCCCTGGGTTCCAACGCCCCGTCTCGCATCCGCATCTGGGGGCCGGGGGAGGGCAAGAGCGACATCGTCGTCAAGGTGCCCATGAACAAGGACGCCTCCGGAACGGCGATCGTCCCGGTGGCCAATGACGGAACGATCGCGCTGGCCAATGCGGCAGGCGCAACGGACCTGAGCATGGATGTGGTGGGCTGGTTCGGCATCGGCGACGTCCCCAATGTCACGGTGGGCACCCCGGGTGAGGCCACGAGCATGTCGCAGGAGCAGGCCCCTGCCCCTGCGCCGTCCTTCGAGCCCGAGCCGCCCGCGCCGCCCGCGCCGCCGGCACCCGCGGAGCCGGTCGACGAGTTCATCGCGGTGGGCTCGGAAGTCGGATACGAGACCGATCCTCAAGGGGCGCTGCAGCCTGGTGAGGAGCGCATCGTGGGACTGGCAGCCGTGCCCCCCACAGCGACGGCCGCGCTGGTGATGGTGACCACGCGCGAGGCCACCAAGCGCGGCAAGGTCCGCTTCGCAACGCCGGACAAGGGTTCCGCGGCCGCCGTGAAGTTCCGCAAGGACAAGGTGCGCTCAGCAGTGATGGTGGTCCCGGTGGTGGGGAGCCAGGTCCTGCTGGAGACGACGCGGAAGGCCGCCGTGCAGGTGCGGGTCGAGGTGCTCGGCTACTCGGTCAATGGTGCACCGGTCAAGGTGCGCAATGCTCAGCGCAAGCGGATCGTCAAGGCGGCGCTGGATCCCGGTGCACCGATGACGGTGGGTCCGATCACCGGAGTCGCGGGTCTGCCCAAGCGCGGCAAGCGCATCACGGGCGTCATCCTCAGCGTGACCACGCGCACCAAGGGGGTCGATGCGGGCAACGTCTCCGTTTACGGGCTCGACAAGGCAGCTCCGGGAACCAGATCGGCACCCGTGATGCCGGACCGTCGGCAGACCAGTCTCGTCGTGACCGAGGTGGGAACCGACGGGAAGATCGTCGTGCAGTCCTCTGTGGCGGCGAAGGTGAAGGTGACGATCGTCGGCTGGATTCGCCGCTGACGCGGTTCGACGGGCAGTTCGGCGGGTAGTCCAGCGGGGAATTCGGCGGGGAAGGCGCGCGTGCGTCGCGGCTGGTGCCGGCCGACCATCGCCGCCCTCAGGGTGTCGGCGCCTTTGCCTAGGATGCTGGGATGACCGACGCGCTCTTCGACCTCGGGCCATCTGCGCCCGGTGGACGCGATCATGAGCCGCGCTCTGCCGGCGGGCCCACCACCGCACGCGCCAGCAGTCTGGTCGAGGATCTCAACCCCTCGCAGCGCATGGCCGTCGAGCATCGAGGAGGTCCGCTGCTGATCGTCGCGGGAGCAGGGTCTGGCAAGACTCGCGTCCTGACCCGACGCATCGCCCACCTGCTTGCCTCGGGTGACGCCACCCCCGGCGAGATCCTCGCCATCACGTTCACGAACAAGGCGGCCGGCGAGATGAAGGAGCGCGTGGCCGAGATCGTGGGCCCGAGATCCCGCGCCATGTGGGTGTCCACGTTCCACAGCGCCTGCGTGCGCATCCTTCGGAGTGAGGCCTCGCGGCTGGGCGTCAAGAGCACCTTCACGATCTATGACTCGGCGGATTCCCTGCGGCTGATGACGATGATCATGCGTGACCTGAATCTGGATCCGCGCAAGTTCCCGCCCCGCTCGTATCTCGCTCAGGTCTCCAACCTGAAGAACGAGCTGATCGATCACGAGACATTCGCCTCGAAGGCGGCCAACCCTGCTGAGCAGCAGCTGGCGGAGGCGTACGCGGAGTATCAGCGGCGACTTCGCCAGGCCAACGCTTTCGACTTCGACGATCTGATCTCCAGCACCGTGGCTCTGCTGCAGATCTTCCCGGACGTGGCGGAGCACTATCGCCGCCGCTTCCGGCATGTCCTGGTCGACGAGTACCAGGACACCAACCATGCCCAGTACGTCCTGATCAAGGAGCTGGTCGGCTCGGGAACACCGGAGCTGCCCGCGGGCCAGCTCTGCGTCGTCGGTGATGCCGATCAGTCCATCTACGCCTTCCGTGGGGCGACGATTCGCAACATCGAGGAGTTCGAGCGCGACTATCCGAACGCGTCGACGATCCTGCTCGAGCAGAACTACCGCTCCACTCAGACGATCCTGACGGCCGCGAACGCGGTCATCTCGCGAAACGAGAGCCGCCGAGAGAAGAAGCTGTGGACGGATGCGGGTGATGGCCACCCGATCGTCGCCTACGTCGCGGACGACGAGCACGACGAGGCGTCCTTCGTCGCGAACGAGATCGATCGACTCTCCGACGAGGACGGGGTGAATCCGTCGGACGTTGCGGTCTTCTACCGCACCAACGCCCAGTCCCGATCCCTGGAGGAGATCTTCATTCGGGTCGGCCTGCCCTACCGGGTTGTGGGCGGCACGCGCTTCTATGAGCGCAAGGAGGTGCGAGACGCGCTTGCGTACCTGCGAGCGGTGGCGAATCCTGACGACGAGGTGTCTGTTCGTCGCATTCTCAACACCCCGCGGCGCGGAATCGGCGATCGCGCCGAGGCGATGGTCGAGGCGTACTCGCAGCGCGAGCGCATCTCCTTCTATGCGGCACTTGAGCGCGCAGCGGAGGCTCCGGGGATCGCCACCCGATCACTCTCGGCGATTGAGTCGTTCGTTCAGCTGATGGCCGATCTGCGCACGCTCGATGAATCGGGGGCCGACCCGGCCACGGTGCTGCAGGCGATCTTCGAGCAGAGCGGGTACGTCGCCGAACTGCAGTCATCGACCGATCCGCAAGACGAGACCCGCTTGGAGAACCTCGCTGAGCTGGAGTCCGTGGCCCAGGAGTTCACCCAGGCGAATCCGGAGGGGTCGCTCGCCGAGTTCCTCGAGCAGGTCTCGCTCGTGGCGGACTCCGACGAGATCCCGGACGCGGATGGCTCAGGTGGGGTCGTCACCCTCATGACCCTGCACACGGCCAAGGGGCTCGAGTTCCCGGTGGTGTTCCTGACGGGAATGGAGGATGGCGTCTTCCCGCACATGAGGTCCCTGGGCAACGCACGTGAGCTCGAGGAGGAGCGCCGACTGGCCTACGTGGGCATCACGCGAGCGCGGCAGCGGTTGTACCTCACCCGTGCGGTCATGCGATCGGCGTGGGGGTCACCGGCCTTTAATCCGCCCTCCCGATTCCTGGAGGAGATTCCGACGTCAGTGATGGACTGGCGCCGGGAGGAGCCGGTGGGTCAGGTCATCGGCAGCGGTGGGTACGGGTCCTCACCCAGCACGAGCAGCGCCGCATTGCGCCTTGGCGATCGAGTGATCGGGACTGGTCCGGTGATGTCGTTGGCGGCGGGGGAGCGGGTCACGCACCAGAAGTTCGGACTGGGCACCGTCGTCTCGACGTCCGGGGTCGGCGACAAGTCCGAGGCGACCATCGATTTCGGGTCGTCCGGGGTCAAGCGACTCCTGTTGCGGTACGCGCCAGTCGAGAAGCTCTAGCGCCTCGCAGAGACACCTGCGAACGGGGCGTGTAGAACTGTCGTGATCGCGTGGCGAAGAGACGGACAGCAGACGTTCTCTCACGAGCTCTCGGCAGGGAGGAATCATCGTGAAGAAGTGGTGGCCCCTGTTCGCTCTGGGTCTGGCCCAGTTTGTGATGGTGCTCGATCAATCCGTCATGAACGTCTCCATCAGCACGCTCGTCGCGGACTTCGACACGAACGTCTCCACGATCCAGGCCGTGATCACCCTCTACAGCCTCACGATGGCTGTCCTGATGCTCACCGGAGGGAAGATCGGCGACATCATCGGGCGGCGTCGAGCGTTCTCCCTGGGGCTGGTCATCTATGGCTGTGGCTCCATCGTCACGGCCATCGCCCCCAACGTCCTCGTGCTTGCCCTTGGCTGGTCCATTCTCGAGGGTCTGGGTGCGGCACTGGTGATGCCAGCCCTCGTCGCCCTCATCGCCGGAAACTACGAGGGCAAGGAGCGAAACGTCGCCTATGCCGTCATCGGCGGCGTGGCCGGCGCCGGCATCGCGGTCGGGCCGATCCTGGGCGGCTGGGCCACCACGGAGTTCAGCTGGCGCTACGTCTTCGTCGGTGAGGCCATCCTGGTCCTGCTCATCCTGATCATGGTGCGGGTGATCGGGGATGCACCTCGACCGAGCCCCATCCCCAGACTCGATGTGGTGGGAGCCGCCCTCTCGGCGGCAGGACTGGGTCTGGTGGTGCTGGCCGTGCTCTACTCGAGCACCTGGGGCTGGGTTGAGCCCAAGGACTCTCCATGGGAACCGCTGGGCTTCTCCATGACACTGGTCGTCATCGCCGCTGGCGTCGTGCTCCTCGCTGCGTTCGTTGCCTGGCAGCGGCGCCGGGAGGCGAGGGGGAGGGATCCCCTGGTCCACCTGCAGCTCTTCGGCATTCCGCCACTGCGCGCCGGACTCATCGGACTCTTCAGCCAGAACATCACTCTGCTGGGCATCTTCTTCACGGTGCCGTTGTACCTGCAGCTGGTGATCGGCCTGGATGCGCTGCAGACGGGCATCCGAATGCTGCCGGTCTCCATCGCGATGTTCCTAGCCTCCGCGATCGGCGCCCGGCTCACGAGCAGCTACTCCGTTCGCGGGATCGTCCGGACAGGCTTGGGAGTGACCCTCGCCTCCGTCCTGCTGCTTGCGTGGACGATCCAGCCGGATCTGGCGGATGCCGCCTTCGCCTTCTCGATGGCCGGCTTGGGCCTGGGCATGGGTCTGCTCGCCTCGCAGCTGGGCAAGGTCGTTCAGGCATCTGTCGATTCATCGGGGCGCGGGGAGGCTGGCGGACTCCAGTTCACCGGTCAGCAGCTGGGCTCGGCGCTGGGTGTTGCCCTGATAGGTGCCGTCGTCCTGTCGGGTCTGACGAGCAACTTCGTGTCCAACATCGAGGATGATCCAGCGATCAGTCAGGAACTGTCGGCGCAGGTGGGGACGCGCGTAGCCGGGGGAATCGATTTCGTCTCGTCTGACCAGATCGCTGCTGCGTCGGAAGAGGCTGGCCTCGACGAAACCGCCACGTCTTCGCTCGTGGCCAGCTACGAGAGCGCCCAGCTTCAGGCGCTCAAGGCAGGGCTGCTGGGTGCGGCGCTACTGGCCCTGCTGTCGCTGCTGTTCACTCGGGAGCTCCCGAGCGTTCGCGAATGACGGTCCCGCATTCGCAAGCACGAGTGCCATGTCGGCCACCTGTTGGCCCATCGTCTGGAGCTGGCGCACGATGACCTCGTCGGAGGAGTCCTCGTCCTGGCCGATGAGACCGGCCGCGTCGTTGATGCTGACTCCCATCGGAGCCGGCCAGCCCCGCAGGGAGTGCACGACCTGTCTCAGTTGGTGCAGTGTGCCGACGGCCGTCTGCCACCCGTGGGCCACGCCGATCACGCCGACCACGCGGGAATCGAGGTAGGGGCGCTCGTCGGTGCGCAGATCTTCGATGTAGTCCAGAGCGTTCTTGATCATTCCGCTGATGCCGCCGTGGTAGCCGGGACTGGAGATGATGAGCCCGTCGGCCTCGCGCACAGCGGCGATGAAGGCTTGTGTCGCGGGCGTGCGCTCCTTCGACTCCGTGTCGTAAATCGGAAGCATGAGGTCTCGTCCGGTCACGAACGCGACCTCTGCCCCGGCCGCTGTTGCGGCACCGGCAGCGATGCGCAGGGCTCGTTCGGATGCAGACATGGGCGTCGTGCTGCCCCCGATGGCCAGGATGCGTGCAGGCGGTGTCGCGTTCGTCACGTGGCAGAGTCTCGCACCTCGGTGCGCGATACGGTTCAGCGGTGATCGCATGGGCGGCCCCGTAGGGGGCTGCACCGGGCAATCGTCACTGTCGGCGACGGAGTATCGTGCGCCGTGCGTCAATTACTTGGAAGTCCTAGTACCTAACGGTGCACCGGAGGAGATCGCGTGGATCTGTACGAGTACCAAGCCAAGCACCTGTTCGATGCGCACGGCGTGCCCGTGACGCCCGGAGAGGTCTGCACCACTGCGGATGCGGCTCATGAGGCGGCCCGCAAGATCGGCTCAGCCGTCGTGGTGAAGGCGCAGGTGAAGACCGGCGGCCGTGGCAAGGCGGGCGGCGTGAAGCTGGCCGACAACCCCGATGATGCCCAGGCGAAGGCCGGCGCAATCCTCGGCATGGACATCAAGGGCCACACGGTCCATAAGGTGCTGGTCACCGCGGCCAGCGATATCGCCGCCGAGTACTACGTGTCGTTCCTCCTCGACCGCGCCAACCGCACGTTCCTGGCCATGGCGAGCGTCGAGGGCGGCGTCGAGATCGAGGAGGTCGCCGTCACGAACCCTGAGGCGCTGGCCAAGATCCGCGTCGATGCGCTGGAGGGGTGCACCGAGGCCAAGGCCAAGGAAATCGCGGACGCGGCCGGGTTCCCGGAGGCGATCAAGGGTCAGGTCATCTCGATCCTGCAGCAACTCTGGAAGGTCCTCGTCGACGAGGACGCGACCCTCGTCGAGGTCAATCCCCTCATCCTCGATCCGCAGGGCACCGTGCTCGCACTCGACGGCAAGGTCACGCTCGACGGCAATGCCGACTACCGGCACGCGTCGCACGCCGACTTCGAGGACCGCGACAACACCGACCCGATCGAACTCCGGGCGAAGGAGTTCGACCTCAACTACGTCAAGCTGCAGGGCGAGGTCGGCATCATCGGCAACGGCGCAGGGCTCGTCATGAGCACCCTGGATGTCGTTGCCTATGCAGGCGAGGAGTTCGGAGGCGTCAAGCCTGCAAACTTCCTGGACATCGGCGGCGGTGCGAGCGCGGAGGTCATGGCGAACGGCCTGGACATCGTGCTGAACGACCCGGAAGTGAAGTCCTGCTTCGTTAATGTCTTCGGCGGCATCACGGCATGCGACGCCGTTGCGAACGGGGTCCTCAAGGCCCTCGAGATGCTCGAGGCGAACGGGGTCGAGCTGACCAAGCCGATTGTGGCGCGCATCGACGGAAACAACGCAGTCGAAGGCCGTCGCATCCTGAACGACGCCAACCACCCGCTGATCGAACTGGTCGAGACGATGGACGATGCGGCTCGCCGCGTTGCCCAGCTCGCGGCCGGAAAGTAGAGGACGACACACCATGGCTATCTGGCTTGACGAGAACTCCAAGATCATCGTTCAGGGCATGACCGGCTCCGAAGGCACCAAGCACACGAGGCGCATGGTCGCCTCGGGTGCGAATGTCGTCGGCGGTGTGAATGCGAAGAAGGCCGGCGAGAGTGTCGACGGCATCCCCGTGTTCGCATCGGTGGCTGAGGCCATGGCCGAGACGGGCGCCAACGTCAGTGTGCTCTTCGTTCCTCCGCGCTTCACCAAGGACGCGGTCGACGAGGCAGTCGACGCCGCAATGCCGCTGGCCGTCGTCATCACCGAGGGTGTGCCCGTTCACGATACGGCCAAGTTCTTCCAGTATGCGGAGAACGCTGGCACCACGCGGATCATCGGACCGAACTGCCCGGGCATCATCAGCCCCGGCAAGTCGAACGCGGGCATCATCCCGGCAGACATCACCAAGGCAGGCCGCATCGGGCTGGTGTCCAAGTCCGGCACGCTGACCTACCAGATGATGTACGAGCTGCGCGATATCGGCTTCTCCACCTGCGTCGGCATCGGTGGCGACCCGATCATCGGAACCACCCACATCGACTGCCTCGCAGCGTTCCAAGAGGATCCCGAGACCGACGCCATCGTCATGATCGGTGAGATCGGCGGCGACGCCGAGGAGCGGGCGGCAGCGTTCATCAAGGACAATGTCACCAAGCCCGTCGTCGGCTACGTGGCAGGATTCACCGCTCCCGAAGGCAAGACCATGGGTCACGCGGGTGCCATCGTCTCGGGCTCGGCCGGCACGGCTGCCGCCAAGCAGGAGGCGCTCGAGGCTGTCGGCGTCAAGGTCGGCAAGACCCCATCCGCGACCGCCGCGCTCATGCGGGAGATCATGACCGGCAAGTAGGTCGAGGACCTCACCGTCCTCACATCGCCGATTGGCGAGTTGTGGTCGCTTTCGCAGGCAGCAAAGCAGCCACAACTCGCCACTCGCGTGTAGGTGGAAGGGGAGGGGGGGACGTGCTGGAGAGCTGGACGCCCGCGATCATCGCGACGGTCGTCCTTGTCGTCTTCCTCTACGGCTTCTCCAAGACCGCGATGCCCGTGGCCGGAGTCCTCGCCGGTCCGCTGCTGGCTGCAGCGCTGGGTGCGCCCATCGCGTCCGGATTCATCATGCCGCTGCTCGTGGTGGGTGACCTGTTCGCCCTGGCCAAGTTCCGTCAGCACGTCAACTGGCGGCTGATCCTCAAGCTACTCCCGGGTGTTCTGGTCGGACTCGTCCTGACCGCCCTGCTCTTCCGCTTCCTGCCGATCTCCACCCTTGACCGCATCATCGGTGTCCTGATTCTCGTCTCGGTGGGGCTCGAAGTGCTCCGCCGACGCAAGCCGGTGCTCACGGACACGCATCGTCCGCCGAACCGCCTGGCCATCGGCTTCTTCGGCACCCTCACCGGCATGACGACGATGGCGGCGAACGCGGGCGGCACGGCGATGACCCTCTACCTCGTCAACATGCGGGTGTCGATGCTCGCCTTCATGGGCACCTCGGCATGGTTCTTCTTCTTCCTGAACATCCTCAAGGCACCCTTCCTCGTGGGACTTGGATTCCTGACGACCGAATCCCTCATTGCCGACCTGTGGTTCCTTCCGGTGGTGGCGATCGGTGCGCTCGTGGGCATGTGGACCTTCGATCGCATGAACGAGAAGGTGTTCACGAACGTCGCCCTGGCGCTCAGTGCCGCGGCATCGGTGTTCCTCATCATTCATGGGTGATGCGCGCGATGAGCGGAGGTGATTGACTCCTTCCATGACGATGCTCAACGAGACAGCGCTGGCAGGCAAGGTCGTTCTGGTGAGCGGGGGGACGCAGGGTCTTGGCGCTGCGATTGCCCGCACAGCGGCACGCTGCGGCGCCGAGGCGATCGTGGTGACTGGTCGTCGCCCTGAGGTCGCTGCTGGCCTGATCGACGAGTTGGAGTCCCTGGGCTCCCGCGCGCTGCTGGTCAAAACGGATGTGGCGAATCTCGACGAGGCGATCGCGTCTGTCCAGGCCACGATTGATGCCTTCGGTCGAGTGGACTGCGTGGTCAATGCTGCCGCCGCCACATCGCGTGGCACGCTCCTCGACACCACTCCGGAGCTGTTCGAGCAGCACGTCAACATCAACCTGCGGGCTCCCTTCTTCATCATGCAGGCGGCCGTGCGCGACATGCTGGCACGGTCGGCCAAGGGAACGATCGTCAATGTGCTGTCGATCTCGGCCCTGACAGGCTCGCCCATCCTGGCTCCCTACGCAGCATCCAAGGGCGGACTCATGTCTTTGACGCGCAATGCCGCGCACGCCCACAGGTTCGACGGCATCCGCATCAACGGGCTCAACATCGGCTGGACGGCGACGGATGGGGAGAACGTCACCCAACGGATCTTCCACGGGGCGCAGGACGGCTGGCAGGAGGAGGCTGGGAAGAAGCTCCCCGCCGGACGCCTCGGTGATCCGGATGAGATCGCGGACATGATCGTGTTCCTGCTGTCCGACGGTTCGGGGGTCGTCACAGGAGCCGTGATCGACTGGGATCAGACGGTCGTCGGGGGTCAGGACTAGCTCACGCGTGGCGATGCTGGGGATCTCGGCCGCGGGCTGGGATTCTTGAGCAGTGAGTGCCCCCACGAAGCCCCCTGCAGCTGAGGGCGGATCGTCTCGGGGGTCGACGGAGCGGCCGAGATTCGCCCTTCCCGTGGGCTGGTGGCGCTGGCGTCCGTCCATGCCATCGATCCCCGGTGGGTACCTTTTCCGCTCGCCGGGGCTGCTCAGCCTCGCCGCCGCGCTGTGGGCCGCTGCTCTGGGCCTGCTTCTGGCGGCGGCCCCAATGCTGATCCTGTGGCTCGGATCCCTCGACGAGGGGTGGCGTGAGTCGCTGCGACTGGGGGGCCTCCTATGGCTGGTCGGCAATGGGGCGGCGGTCTCGATCGCGGGCATCACGCTGACTCTGCTTCCGTGGGGGCTGGTGGTGATCCCCCTCGTCCTGCTCGGCTTTGCCGGCGCCTGGGCTACGCGCCGCAGCGCCACCACCGACCCCGTACGACTGCTGTGGATCGTGATTCCCGGAGCCGTTCTGTACGGGGCGCTGGGTGCGGTGGTCGACGTGGTGGTGTCCGAACCGGCGTCGCGCGTGGACCTGCTCCATGCGGCGCTCGGCTGTCTCGTCGTGGCAACCGTGGGGCTGGGATGGGGAGCAGTGCGCGGGTCCGGCCTGCTGGAGAGGCAGATTGTTCCGCGCGTTCTTGCGGTCCCCGTGCGGGCAGGAGCAGTAGCGCTGGCCTGTGTCGTGGGGATCGGCGCGGTAGCCGCGACGGTGTCCCTCGTCGTCCACATCGATGACGCCATCACGATGGCCCAGGCCCTGAACGCCGGTCTCGGCGGTGGTGTCGGTCTGCTCGTCCTGGGAATCGCGTATGTGCCCGTGATGGCCGTATGGGGCACTGCATACGTCCTCGGTGCGGGCATCTCGCTCGCCCCCGAGTCCACGCTGTCTCCTTTCCTCGCCTCGGCTGCCCCCGTGGATCTACCCGCCTTCCCCCTCCTGGCGGCCCTCCCGGGCCAGGCCCCGCCCTTTGCGTGGCTGCTGCCGATCGTGGGCGTCGTCGGAGGTGTGCTGGCCGGGGTCATGATCGGCCGGCGACTTCGCCACGAGCAGCGCCTGGTGCGCCTTGTCGCTGCCGCCGGCTCGGCGGCCTTCGCTGGCGTGGGCCTATGGCTCCTTGCCTGGCTGTCGTCCGGGTCCTTGGGCACGGAGGCATTGGCGCACCTGGGCACGGATCCCCTGGTGCTGGGAGTGCTGGGAGCGCTCCTGATCTCCGTTGGTGCGGTGCCCACGGCCCTGGTGCCGACTCCGCCCGCACGTCCGTCGCTGGCAGTGGCGCCCGTGGAGGAGTCGATTCCCGAGCCGACCCCTGAGCCGACTCCCGAGTCAGTGCCGGAGCCGATCACGCATTCGATTCCGGAGCCGACCACGGAAGCGGGCACGATCACCGACGTGCCCTCACCGAGTGACGACGTGACCGACCAGCCCGTGGAGGAGCAGTCGCATGAGTGACCCCACGGGCCGGCCTGTTTTTCAGGTCGGTCAGGCCTTCTCATGGGCGGCAAGCTCGCTGCGCGGGGATTTCCTGCCCTTCATCGTCCTCGCCGCGCTGCCGATGCTGATCACTGCGGCGCAGGGGATCGGAACGACGTCGCTGCAGAACGTGCTGATCGACTGCATCAATCCACAGTCGCCGGGCCAGGAGAATGCCTGTGCCGTGGCGTTGAGTCCTGCTGCACTGGCGCCTGTGCTGCTGTCGATGGTCCTCGTCTTCGCTGCCTACGTGGCCCAGCTCGGGGTGATTCGGGGAGCGGTCGGTCGGATGCGAGGCCAGAGTCCGAGCTTCGCCGACATGCTCGAGCCCGCGAACACCGGATCCTTCGTGCTCTACGTGCTGGTCTTCCGCTTGCTGTTCTTCGTGGGCCTGGCCCTGTGCATCCTTCCGGGCCTGCTGGTTCTGGTGTTCTTCCAGTTCGGGCCGTACTTCATTCTCGATCGGGGCATGAGCGCGCGGCAGGCCGCTCGGGCAAGCGCCCGGCTTGCTGCGCGCAATCTGGGACCCGTTGCGGTCGTCGCCATGATCGCGGGCCTGCTGGAATTGATCGGCGGGCTGTTCTTCGGGATACCGCTGCTGCTGACCCTGCCGTTCGCGGCCCTCTTCACCGCTTGGGCCTACCGTCAACTCAGCGACGATCAGCGCCAGTGGAGTGACGAACCAGCAGTCTGAAGTGCCTTCCTGAGGCCGATAGGGTCAGGTCGTGCCCGCCCGAATCGTCATCCTCGCCTCAGGATCTGGCACCCTCCTCCAGGCCGTCATCGATGCCGTGCGCGCTGGCGAGTTGTCCGCGACCATTGCTGCGGTTGGCTCCGATGTCCCCAACGCCCAGGCCCTTGATCGAGCGCATCGCGCCGAGATCCCCACCTTCACTGTCGCACCCTCGGACTTTGCTGATCGGGCTACCTGGAACGCCGAACTGCTGCGTCAGGTCACGGAGCATGCACCGGACTGGGTCGTCTGCGCGGGGTTCATGCGGATCCTCGGGACCGAGTTCGTCGAGGCATTCGACGGACGCATCGTGAACACCCATCCGGCACTTCTGCCGTCCTTCCCGGGGGCGCACGGCGTGCGAGATGCACTGGCATGCGGCGTGAAGATCACCGGGTGCACCGTTCACCTTGTGGATGAGGGCGTCGACACTGGGCCGATTCTCGCGCAGGCCGCGGTGGAGGTCGCGACCGATGACGACGAGTCCTCGCTTCACGAACGGATCAAGGAACACGAACGCCGACTGCTGGTCCAGACCCTGACCAGCCTCACCGGAGGTAATTGATGACCACCGACACGCGCGGTCCCATGGACTCGACTGATGGGACGCCTCGCACTCCAGTGCGTCGCGCCCTCGTCTCCGTCTATGACAAGACGGGGCTTGAGGACCTCGCTCGCGGTCTCGCTGCCGCGGGAGTTGAGATCGTCTCGACCGGATCCACCGCGAAGACTATTGCTGCCGAGGGCGTGCCGGTCACTGCCGTCGGCGACGTCACTGGATTTCCCGAGTGTCTGGACGGCCGGGTCAAGACGCTGCACCCGCATGTGCACGGCGGCCTGCTGGCCGATCTGCGAAAGGAGTCGCATCGTCAACAGCTGGACGATCTCGGCATCGCCGCGTTTGAGCTCGTGATTGTCAACCTCTACCCGTTCGAGCAGACCGTCGCCTCCGGTGCGAGCGTGGACGAGTGCGTCGAGCAGATCGACATCGGCGGCCCGGCCATGGTCAGGGCCTCGGCCAAGAACTACGCGAATGTGGCGATCGTGACGAGCCCGGCGCGCTACGAGCAAGTCCTCGATGCCGTGGCCGGAGGCGGCTTCACCCTCGAGGAGCGTGCGGCGCTTGCGGTGGAGGCCTTCTCCCACACGGCCACCTACGACACCGCGGTGGCGAGCTGGCTCGGAACCGTCGTCGCGCCCGATCCTGAGGGATTCCCGCAGTGGGCCGGCACGGCGTTTCGTCGCGTCAGCGTCCTGCGCTACGGCGAGAACCCGCACCAGCAGGCAGCCGTGTACCTGGCAGCGTCGGGGGAGCCAGGGATCGCCGGTGCCCAGCAGTATCAGGGCAAGGAGATGAGCTACAACAACTACGTCGATGCCGACGCCGCCCGCCGAGCGGCGTACGACCACGCCGAGCCGGCAGTGGCGATCATCAAGCACGCCAATCCCTGCGGCGTAGCCGTCGGGCGGGGCATCCTCGAGGCCTATCAGCGTGCCTTTGCCACGGATCCGGTGTCAGCGTTCGGCGGTGTCGTCGCGGCCAACCGTGAGGTCACCGCGGACATGGCTCGTGCGATGGCTGATGTCTTCACCGAGGTCGTCATCGCGCCTTCCTACGAGGCCGAGGCGCTCGAGGTCTTCTCGGCCAAGAAGAACCTGCGCGTCCTTCAGGCGGACGGGCCTCGCGGCGGCGGACGATTGGAGACGAGGCTCATCTCGGGCGGAGCGCTCGTGCAGGGTGTCGACGCCGTTGACGCCGAGGGCGACGATCCCGCGACTTGGACGCTGGCGACCGGTCAAGCGGTGGACGAGGCCACGCTCGCCGACCTCTCCTTTGCGTGGCGGGCCTGCCGCTCGGTCAAGTCCAACGCCATCCTGTTGGCGAAGGACGGCGCTGCCGTCGGTGTCGGCATGGGGCAGGTCAACCGCGTGGACTCGGCGCGCCTGTCGGTTGAGCGCGCGGGGGATCGGGCTGCTGGCTCGGTAGCCGCATCGGATGCGTTCTTCCCGTTCGCCGACGGGTTGCAGGTGCTGCTCGATGCTGGAGTCCGTGCCGTCGTTCAGCCCGGAGGATCAGTGCGCGACGAGGAGGTCATCGCTGCGGCTGAGGCGGCGGGTGTGGCCATGTATCTCACGGGGACGCGTCATTTCTTCCACTGATTCGGGCCCCCGCGCGGGTCAGGCGTTCGTCCTTGCCGCAGGCGTCGGCATCGGCGCACTGACGGCGATTCAGTCACGAGCCAATGGCTCGCTCGCTGCCGATCTGGGCAGTGGCCTGCATGCAGCCGTCGTCTCCTTCGGCGTGGGACTTGTGGTTCTGGGGCTGCTCGCAGCCGCGTCTGCCCGGCTTCGCCGAGCCATCCGATCCGTCGTCAGCGGACTGCGAGATCGAAGTCTGCCTCGTTGGCAGGTGCTCGGTGGAGTTCTTGGAGCGCTCTTCATCCTGTCGCAGAGCGTGTCGGTGCCGACTATCGGCGTGGCACTGTTCGCGGTGTCCTTGGTGGCCGGCCAGAACACCGCCTCTCTTCTGGTGGACGCGTGGGGTCTGGGGCCGCGTGGGAAGCAGCCGATCTCGAGTTACCGCTTTCTCTCTGCGGGGCTTGGCATTCTCGCCGTCGTCGCGGCAACCTCTGGTCGATTGGGATCCGAGGACTTCTCCCTGCCCTTCGTTCTGCTCGTTGTGGTTGCCGGGATCGGCGTGGCCTTTCAGCAGGCGATGAACGCGAGAGTCGTCGCGCGAACCGGGGAGCCACTCACAGCCTCCTACGTCACCTTCATCGGTGGCGGGCTCCTGCTGGGTGTCATTCTCGCCATTCAGACCGTCGCGGCGGGTTCCACACTCCAGCCCCTGCCGGCGTGGCCACTGTGGCTCTATCTGGGCGGCCTGATCGGTGCCGTGTGGGTGGCAACCGCGGCCTGGGTGGTGGGTCGAACGGGCGTGCTGGCCCTCGGGCTGCTCACCACGGCTGGTCAACTGCTGGGCGCACTAGTCCTCGACCTTCTGCTCACGGATGTCGTTGACGTGCATCTCCTGGTCGGGATGACCTTGGCCTTTCTGGCCGTTGCCGTCGCCCCCGGACCGCAGTACTGGCGTCGATCGCGCTGAGGGTCAGCCGTTCAGCGAGCCCATCATGGCCTCCGGATAGCGGGTGCCCACAGCGGCGCCGATCGGAGCGCAGTTGTCCAGAGCCATGAGTTGATCATCGGAGAGGCCGATGTTGACAGCGGCGAGATTCTCTTCCAGATGAGTGATGCGTCGTGCCCCGGGAATGGGCACGACATCTGGCCCTTGGGCGAGTACCCACGCGAGGGCGATCTGAGCGGGCGTGGCACCGACCTCGTGTGCGACCGCCTGGACGCCGTCGACGATGCGGCGGTTGGCAGCGATCGCGTCATCCTGGAAGCGCGGCCAGGAACGTCTGCCGTCATCCTCCGCGAAGTCGTCCTTGGACGTGATGGTCCCGGTCAAGAAGCCTCGGCCCAAGGGGGAGTAAGGGACGAATCCGATGCCGAGTTCGGTGACGGTGTCCAAGATCCCGTTCGCCTCGACCTCTCGAGTCCACAGTGACCATTCCGTCTGCAGGGCGGTCACGGGGTGAACAGCATGCGCCCGACGAACTGACTCCGGCGAGGCCTCGCTCAGCCCGAGGAAGCGGACCTTTCCGGCTGCGACCAGCTCGGACATCGCTCCCCACGTCTCCTCAATGGGGACCGACCGATCGACGCGGTGCTGGTAGTAGAGATCGATCGTCTCGACACCGAGCCTGCGCAGGCTGGCATCGCAGGCGAAGCGCACGTACTCGGGACTGCCGTCGACGGAGCGACTCCCATCCGGGTGGAAGCGCTGGCCGAACTTCGTCGAGATCAGGACGTCGTCACGGCGATCTCGAAGAACGTGGGAGAGCAGCTCCTCGTTCGTATCTGGGCCGTAGGAATCCGACGAGTCCAGGAGCGTCACGCCGAGGTCCAGAGCGCGATTGACTGTCGCCAGAGACGTCGCGTCATCTGACTTCCCGTAGGCGAAGGTCATGCCCATGCAGCCAAGGCCCACCGCTGATACCTCAAGTGCTGCATTTCCAGATCCGATGATGCGAGTCTTCATTCAGTCCTCCTGAAAGGGCTTCCTAGCGGTGGCTGCAAGGGTCAGGACACTTTGCGCGGGGCGACGGATCCACGGATGACGAGCTCGGGGGTGAGGCGCACCTGCTTGACGGCCATCGTGCCCTCTTCGGTGAGGAGCCCAAGCAGGAGCCGAGCGGCCTCGGAGCCAATCTCGTGCTGGGGTACTCGAATCGAGGTCAAGGGCGGGTCGACGAGATCCATGAAGGGCATGTCGTTGTAGCCCACGACGCTGAGGTCCCTCGGTATCCGGCGTTTGAGGGATCGAGCCGCCTGGATGGTGCCGAGTGCCAACTGGTCATTGGCGGCCACGATGCCGGTGATATCCGCGTCCTTCTCCAGCAGGTCCTTGGCCGCGCTTCTGGCCGACTCCACCCGCCACGCGCTGACCGGCGCGATGCGCTTCGCCGTCGGCAGGCTGAGGTCGCGCATCGCGCGAGTGAAGGCCTGCGAACGCTCATGCCCGGTTGAGGACCAGGTGGGGCCTGCCAAGTGGGCGATATTCGTGTGTCCAAGGTCGAAGAGGTGGTCCACCGCGAGGCGAATTCCGTGGTTCTCATCGGCGGCCACAGATGGCAGCTGAATGCTCTCTGTCACGCGGTTGATCAGGACGATCGGGAATCGCTCGCTGAGCTCGATGAGCAGTGGATGGTCGCGACGGGCTGTTGCGAGAATGAAGCCATCCACGCGGCGTGCTCGCAGTGAGGCGATCATCTGCGCTTCGGAATCCTCATCGTTGTCCGTGTTCACGAGCAGGGGCGTGTAGCCAGCGCGCGAGAGGGTGTCCTGAATACCGCGAACCATGCCGGGGAAGAGCGGGTTGGTCAGGTCCGGGATGACCACCCCGATGGTGTGAGATCGTGAGGTGCGAAGTCCGGAAGCCATGGGATTGGGCACGTAGTTCAGGGCGTCGGCGGCCTTGCGGACTCGCGCCACCGTGGCAGGGTTGACCAGGTGGGAGGTGCGGGGATTGAGGGCACGGGAGACCGTCGCTGGGTGCACCCCGAGCTTCTTGGCGATGTCCTTCAGTGTCGCGGCCACAGTGTCAGCCTAGGCGATGTGCGTATCGGCGAGCGCCGACGAAGGACAGCACGGTGAGAGCGATGGTGCCGACCGTGACGGTGAAGAACAGTGTTGCCGACCCGCGGAAGTCCAGCAGTGAGCCTGCTATGAAAGCGCCTGCGCCATTGCCCAAGAACATGAAACCGGCAAAGAGGGACACCGCAGTGGCCCGCGCCGTGCTTGAGAGAGTCGTCGCCCAGGTCTGCAAGGTCGTATGCATCGTGACCCAGGCGATGCCTTGCAAGGCGCATGACAGGAGGACTGTCACGGGAGTCACACTCAAGATGAGCAGGCCGAAGCCCAACGAAGCGCTCGTACCGCCGATGAGCAGGTACAGGGCGGGAGACGTGCGATGAGTAGTTCGTCGCACGATTTGAGAGGCAAGAAGCACGAACAGTCCGTACGTTCCGGTTGCGATACCCGCCACGGCGGGTGATCTTCCGGTCTCCTCCAGAGCGGCGGGCACCAGGTTGAATCCACCGAGAAGGGCAGCAGCCTCGAGGAAGACGAGCCCGTACAGGAACCAGGCCCAGGGGTTGCGAGCGACCTCGCCGAAGGCCTGACCGATGGGCAGGAGTTCCGCTCCGGGCTTGGGGTTCGGTGCTCGTCGAAGGACGAGGGCAAGACCCAGGCAGACGATCGCGGTCGCTGCGAAGAACGCCTGCCAGCCCACCACGACGACGCCGATACCTCCGAGCACGGTGCCGAGCGACAGGCCAAGTGCTACTCCCGTTTGCAGGCCGGCGATGGATGACTGCCGGGTCCGGGAATCGGAGATGGTGTCCCCAAGGAAGATGACCGCGGTGGGAAAGACTCCTGCCATGGTGGCTCCGGCAATCGCCCGGATGGCGATGAAGGGACCAATCGACATCGGGATGATGCTGACGAGGTCCATCACAGCGGCAAGAATCAGTGCAAGTCGGAGCGTTGAGATGCGACCAAGTCGATCCGAGATCAGACCCCATACGGGCTGCGCTAGGCCGTAGAAAAGCAGGTAGGCGCTGACGGACAAGGTGATCGTTGCCAGATCGACGTTGAAGTCCTGCCCCATGGTGAGCAGCATGGGAGCCACGACGGACCGATCGAAGGTCGCAACGAAGACGGCGAAAGGAAGGAAGCGCGCTGTACGCGCGAGAGTCCACTGGCTCACGGACTGACCAAGGCGGCAAGTGCGTCGTCACTGGGCGAGTAGGCGCCTCGGGTCCGGCGAATGTCACACAGCACTCGGAGGTCATCGACGTCGACCGATCCGCTTCGCGAGAGCCCGGTAGACGGGTCCCGGAGCAGGTGCACGTAGGCGGCACTGCCCAGAATGGGTGACTCGTTGCCGAGGCAGTCGGCCACCTCAGTCTCAGGAGCGTCCAACAGCCATTCGGTGGCATCGGACCACAGTCTCAGTAGAGCGTCCACCAAGCCCTGATCCGTTCCGCTCGGGACCGCCAGGACAGTGCCGAGATAGCGGCTTGAGACATCAGCCGCTGTCATCCACATCCGCATTCCGGCCTCCTGAGCGGCCACCAAGGACTCCGCATTGAGGATCGTGCCTTCTGATTCACCCCGAAGCAGAGCCTCCATGCGCGCCGGGGTCGATCCGCGCTCCTCGAAATTCATCTGCTGGGGATCGATGCCCACGGAATCCAGCATGGTGAACAGCAGAAGGGCAAATCCCGAACGAACGACATCGACGCAGAGGGACGCCTGGGCCAGATCATCGACCGTCCGGATCCCGGGGCGCGTGACCATGGTCAGTCCCAGCCCGCGATCAATCGCACGCACGATCTGCACGTCGACCCTGCACGACAGGGGATTGCGATCGGTCGTGGCATAGAGCAGAACGTTGTCAGGGCTGGTCACTGCCACATCAATCGCACCGTCGACCAACATCTGGAACTGGCCGGGTGACGAGGGCACGCGCGTGGTCGTCAGGTCGATGCCATAGCGGCGGTCAAGGGACAGGTGTCGCGCGGCTGCAACGACAGGCGAGGTGCTGAACTGGCCAAGGGTGATGGGCGTCGTCACGGCAGCTCCAGTGCAATCGTGAGCATTGTTGGCACGCGGTCCGGCCAGCTCTGTAGGGGGGACAGCATGCCCATGATCACGTCAGCAATGTCAACTTTTTGGCATCAACAGGGCAACGAATCTTGAATTTCCGTTGACAAGCGCGTCAGCGAGGTGCAAGGTCCGAGTACTGCAATCGATTGCGCCCCCCTGGAGGTATCGAATGAAGCAAGGCAAGAGTCGGCTCGGCCGACGTTCGCGGGCAGCGGGACTTGTCGCAGCCCTTGCTGTGGCTGGACTTGTGGCCACGGCCTGCAGTTCGGGAGACAGTGAGTCATCCGGTACTGCAGAGGAGGCACCAGCGGCATCTGAGGCCCCGGCCGAGGCTCCGGCCGACGCACCTGAGGAGTCTGCTGAGGGACCTATCCGGATCGGCATCTCCCTGCCACTGACCGGTGACTTCTCTCAGCCGGGCGGTGAGGCGAAGAAGGGCTATGACGTCTGGGCATCGCTGGTCAATGCCAACGGCGGACTGCTCGGTCGTCAGGTGGAGCTCGTCATTCTCGACGACGCAAGCAGCCAGGAGCAGGTGGTCACCGACTACAACAACCTGATCAGCCAGGAGAAGGTCGACCTGCTGCTCGGAACGTTCTCGTCGCTGCTCAACTACCCGGCGAGCACTGTGGCGGAGAACAACGAGATGGTTCTGATCGCTCCTGCCGGCGGCTCCCCGAAGATCTTCGAGCCACAGCCGAAGTTCTACTTCTTCGCTCAGCAGGCGATTGCCCCGGATCAGGCGAATCCCTTCGTCAACATGATCGCTGGACTGCCTGAGGATCAGAAGCCGGCGACGGCCGCCTATGTCACGATGGACGATCCCTTCGCGGCACCTGTGATCGAGTCGATGCAGGCTCAGCTCGAGGCCATGGGTGTCGAGACCGTCTACTCCGAGGTCTACCCGGAGGGCACGACGAACCTTCAGCCGTTCGCAGCCAAGATGGCGGCAGCGGAGCCCGACCTGATTGCTCAGGGCGCGGTGTTCGAGGACGGCGTGGGCCTCACGAAGAGCCTGATCCAGATCGGCTATAACCCCGAGTTCATGTTCCAGACCTCGGCCCCTAGCAATGGCGCTCAGTACACCGAGGGTGTCGGTGCGGGCAATGAGAACGGCATCTTCTACGCGGTGTCGTGGAGCGAGCTTGCTCCCACCCCTGGTAACGCAGAGTTCATCGCTGAGTACCAGGCGCAGAACGGTGAGGGCCTCGTTCCTGCTGAGGATGCTGCCGATGCCTACGCGGCTGGTGAGGTGCTTGCCGCAGCGGTCGAGGGAATCGGTGGCCTGGACAACATCGCACTGGCCGACTGGCTGCACTCCAACGGCGTCTCCACCATTCTCGGTGAGCTGTCGTGGAATGAGATCGGTCAGCCTCAGGGCGACTTCCTCCTCGCTCAGTGGCAGGACGGAACGGTCCAGATCGTTGCTCCTGCCGAGGCCAGCACGAACGGTGGAAGCATCCTGATTCCGAAGCCGGACTGGCAGTAGTACCTGGGTCGGCTCACACGGGCTCGCGCCCGTGTGAGCCGACCTTGCCGTCTTGAAACATGCCGTCTTGCATGACGGACCGCGTGCTGGAGGGTCAGACCTTCATCACGCACCTCGAAGCAGAAGCATCGCCGACATCGTCGACTCGGAGGAGTTCACCTCGTGGAGATCGTGCAAGTGCTCGCCCTTGGACTGCTCATGGGAGGTGTCTATGCACTTCTCGCATCCGGTGTCACCCTGATCTTCGGTGTTCTGGATGTCGTGAATGTCGCGCAGGGCTCATTCCTGGTCTTTAGCGCCCTGTTCACCTGGCAGATCTGGGATCTGCTGGGGATAGAGCCGCTGCTGCTCATTCCGGTCATGGGACTGGCGATGGGGGCCCTGGGCTGGGCGATCTATCGGGGCATGCTCGTGCGGGTGGCTCCTCAAGGTCCCGGCATGACGGTGCTCCTGATGTTCGGTGTCGCCCTCGCTCTTGAGGGGATCTTGAACATCGTCTTCGGCAACAAGTACAAGTCGGTCACGCCGCCCTACTTCACGGAATCACTGACCATCGGAGAGCTCGTTCTTCCCCTGCCGCAACTGATCTCTGGCGTGGTGGGAGCGCTGGTTCTGGTCGGCATCTACCTGTACCTGCGACTGTCATGGGCGGGGCGCGCGCTGCGTGCCTCGGCCCAGAACCGAGACGGGGCGGCGCTCGTGGGCATCTCGGCGGTGAAGTCATCTGCTCTCGCCTTTGCGATCGGCGCGATGACGGCAGGCGTCGGTGGAGTCCTGCTCGCCATCATGTACCCGATCTATCCTGCGACTCAGTACGACTGGATCGCGCGACTTCTGGGAATTGTCGTGCTGGGAGGGTTCGGCAGTATCCCGGGCGCCGTCATTGGCGCCTTGATCCTCGGGCTCACGGAGTCCTTCGCTGCGGCGTACGTGCCGGAGTGGTCGTCACTCTTCTTCTACGGGGTGATCCTCCTGATCCTGCTGTTCCGTCCACACGGGCTCTTGGGTGAGCGAACTCGAGAGGACGTGGCGGCATGAACGTCATCAAGCGCCCAACACGCCTAGTGCTCGTCCTTGCGCTTGTCCTCCTGATTGCACTTCCCATTGCGGTGCCAGACAGTCAGTACGAGCAGTCGGTCCTGCTGTGGTGCTTCCTCTTCGCGATCATGGCCTCCGGGTGGAACCTCATCAGCGGCCTCGCCGGATACGTGTCCCTCGGACACAGCGTCTACCTCGGCATAGGCATGTATACCGGCGCAATTCTCGCGAAGACCTGGGACGTCCAGGCCATCTACCTGATGCCGCTCGGAGCACTTGTCGCGGCGGTCATCGCCCTCCTAATAGGGCTCGTTGTTCTGCGCACCCGCAGTCACTCCTTCGTGATTATCACGATCGCGGTGCTGCTGTCCTTCCTGCTTCTGGCTGCCAATCTGAAATCACTGACGGGTGGCTCGGACGGCCTCATCGTCAAGCAGCCCTCGTGGGCCAAGGAGCTGGGCAACACCCCCTATTACTACGTGCTCCTTGGGCTCCTGGTCCTGACGATTGCGCTAGCTGCCTTCGTGATGAGGTCTCGTCTCGGCGCAGGGCTCGTGGCCATTCGAAACGATGAGGGCAAAGCCGCATCCATCGGCATCAACACCACCGTGTACAAGGTCACGGCGTATTCGCTCAGTGCGGTGCCCTTTGGTGCTGCCGGCGCACTCTGGGCGCAGTACCTCGGCTTCGTGAACCCCATCGGTGCGTTTGCGATCCTCGCGAGCGTCTACTTGGTGCTCGCCGCCCTGATCGGCGGTCGCGGCACTCTCTGGGGCCCGGTCATCGGCGGCTTCCTCGTAGCGTTGTTCCAGGAATTCTCCACGCGCTTCTCGGGCGGAGTGAGCTCACGAGTGCTGATCATGGGCGTGATCCTGATCCTCGTCGTCATGTTCATGCCCTCCGGCCTGCTCCCGACGATCAAGAGCGCGTGGGAGCGACGCAAGGCCCGAGGCTCGGCCGTCAAGTTCATCGACCAGGCATCCATCGCCGCCTCGACGACCGAAGTGGACACCTCGGCCATTGCGTCGCGCGTCGTTCATCGCGGAGATGCTCCCGAGAACATCCTCGAAGTTCGAGACATGGTCAAGAGGTTTGGTGGCGTGACCGCCGTCGACGGCGTCAGCCTGACCGTGAAGCGGGGCAGCATCACGGGCCTGATCGGGCCGAACGGCTCTGGCAAGACGACTCTGTTCAACTGCATCACCGGCACCTATGAACCGACCTCGGGTGAAGTCGTGCTCACGGGCCATGACATCACGAGCGCGAAGGTGTGGAGCCGCGCCCACGATGGTCTGGGTCGGACGTTCCAGATCACGCGGCTGTTCAAGTCGATGACCGTCCTGGACAATCTCGTCGCCCCGCTGGAACGCACCAGCCCACAGGAGATGGTGGCCGGCCGATACAGCGGCGAGGAGGTGGATCGCGCTCGTGAAGTACTCGCCTTCATGGGCCTGCAGGAGTTCGAGAAGCAGAACGCTGCCGCACTGAGTTTCGGCCAGCAAAAGTTGGTTGAGCTCGCGCAGGTACTGATGCTCCGGCCCAGCATCATTCTTCTGGATGAGCCAGCCAGCGGAATCAACCCGACACTGATCGACAAGCTGGCGACGGTCATCAGGAAACTGAATGAGGCGGGCACGACCGTGCTCATCGTCGAGCACAACATTCCGCTGGTGCTGAGCCTGTGCGACCACATTCATGTGCTGGCCGAGGGCAAGATCCTGACGCAGGGAACCCCGGCTGAGATTCGCAACGATCCGAATGTCATTGAGGCCTATCTCGGGCCGGACCACATGGTGGAGGCCCCAAATGCCTGATGTTGTCCTGACAATGAAGGATGTCGAGGCCGGATATGGCGGCGGCCTCGTGCTTCAGGGGATGTCCCTGAGCCTGGAGCGCGGGACCATCACGTGCATCGTGGGCCCGAACGGAGCCGGCAAGAGCACCGTTCTGCGGGTCATCAGCGGGCTCATCTCCGCTGCTTCCGGTGAGGTGGCGCTGGGAGATCTGACTCTCAACGGATTGTCACCGGCGCAGATTCTCAAGGCGGGCATCGCTCAGGTCCCGCAGAATCGCGCGCTGTTCGATTCGATGTCGGTCCACGAGAACATCCTCATGGGTGGCTACGTGATCCGCCGCAACCGCAAGCTCCTGAACGAGCGTCTTAACATGGTGGCCGATCTCATCCCGATCACCAAGGACCGCGCGCACGACAAGGCGGGCAACCTCTCCGGCGGTCAACGACGGATGGTCGAGATCGGCCGTGCCCTGATGCTGGACCCCAGCCTCATCCTCATGGACGAGCCATCGCTGGGCTTGGACCCGAAGTCGGTTGCCAAGGTAGCGGCTCTGATTCGTGAGGTCGCGGCCACCGGACGCACAGTGCTCCTCGTGGAGCAGAACGTTCGCCTGGGCATGGATCTGGCCACGCACGGAGTGGTCATGGAACAGGGTCAGGTGCGACTCACCGGTGACGCGTCCGGCATCGCCGACAATCCCGAGGTGGCGTCCATGTACCTAGGCAAGGTCGGTACGTGACATGCCCGGTCTGGCCGACGGAGGCATCTTGATGCCCCTCGAGGACTCCTTGCCCTTCACGCGTCGCGAGTATGACCGTCGTCGGACTGAGACGCTGGCGCTGGCTGCACAGGCGGGTGCGGACACGGTGATCAGCTTCGGTGAGAACAGGTCCGGAGCCGCGATCACCTACTTGACCGGTTGGCCTGTCACTCGGCTGGCCGTGCATCGACTCTCTGCCTCTGAGAGCCGCATGTGGGTGCAGTTTCACAACCACACGCCGCTGGCGCGCCGGATCGCTGTGGACACGGAAGTGTGCGATGTCGACGATGGGTTCCTCTCTGAACTGCTTGCCGACGTGACCGTGGTAGCGACCTTGGGCAGTGTTCCGTCCAGAGTCGCCACGGCAGCGGCTGAGCGGGGAGTAGCCCTGAAGTCCATCGATGCTGCGCATGCGCAGCTCCGCCAGATCAAGTCAGAGGAGGAGGCGCAGGCCCTTCGTCTCGGAGCTCAGGCGAGTGACATCGGAGCACGGGCCCTGATTGATGCGTGCTCGCCCGGTGCTTCGGACTGGGATCTGCTGGCGGCGGCACGCTCCGCGTACTCGAAGGCCGGTGCTCGAGATCACATCTGCTACATCGGTATCACGGACATGGCGGATCCTGATCGGGATGTGCCTTCGCAATTCCCGGAAGGACGTGTCCTGCGACGTGGGTCGGTCGTCACTTTCGAGCTCAGCGCTGCCGTCGCACCGGAGTATCCCGGGCAGATTCTGCGCACCGTGACCCTGGGTGAGCCGACTGAGCAGTACCAGCACCTGCACGCCGTCGCGGATCGCGCTCGTGCTGCTGTGCGTGACGCGATCTCCCCGGGAAGGCCTTCGTCAGATCTGGTCGATGCCTCTCATCTGATTGAGGAGGCTGGCTGCACGACGACGGATGACCTTTTCCATGGGCTAGGAATGGGTTACCTGGAACCGATCGGCACGAGCACTTCACGAGTGCCGATGCACCGCCCGTCTGGGAATCTCGCCTCGGGCATGGCGATCGTGGTGCAACCGAACGTGACCTCGCTTGACCATCGTGCGGGAGTCCAGACGGGAGAGATGGTCCTCGTGGCAGACACTGGCTGCGAGGACATCCACTCCCTTGAGCCGGGAATCATCGTCAGGCGAGGAGGAGCATGATGGCCGACCAGGATCGTTTGGTGCAGGAGGCGATCGCCCACTGGGCCCCACGCTTCACGACAAACGGTGTGGCTGTCTCAGACTTTCAACGGGTGACCGGAAGCGTTCAGCGGTGGGAGGACTGGTGCGACGCGTGGGTGGCGGCCGGTGCCGAGCATGAGCAGCTGGGTCGGGAGGCCCTCGCCGAAGGACGAAATCGGTCGGCTGGCAATCACCTGTCCACTGCCGCGGTGTACTACCACTTCGGAAAGTTCGTCTTCGTCGACTATCCGGACACCATGCGGCATGCCCACGACCTCGCGGTCACCTGCCTGACCGATGCACTGCCCCACTTGGATCCTCCGGGGGAGCGCATTGTCGTCCCATTCCGTGGATTCGACATGCCGGGGATCCTGCGGAAGCCGCGCGGTGTCGATCGCCCCGCCGTCGTCGTCATGATCAGCGGACTGGACTCCACTAAGGAGGAGTTGCGCAGCACGGAGCAACTGTTCCTGGATCGAGGTCTGGCGACTCTTGCCATCGATGGGCCGGGCCAAGGCGAGTCCGAGTACGCCCTGGCGATCGAACCGGCGTGGGAGGAGGTCGGGACGGCGATCGTCGATGCCATCGAGGCGCGCGATGACCTGGACGCCGGGCGAATCGGAGTCTGGGGCGTTTCCTTGGGCGGCTACTACGCGCCGCGGATGGCCAGTGGTGAGCATCGGTTGAAGGCGTGTGCCGCGCTGGCGGGCCCGTTCGACTGGGCAGGAATCTGGGAGGGGCTCCCGGAGCTCACTCGTCGCACCTTCACCGTTCGGTCACACCAATCCGATCAGGCCGCTGCCTGGGAGTACGGACGGCAGTTAACCCTGGAGGGTAGGGCGCGAGATATCCGGTGCCCGCTCCTGATCGTGTTCGGGGCCAAGGATCGACTGATTCCCCATACCGAGGCCGAGCGCCTAGCAGCGGAGACATCGGGGACCTTACTCATGCTGCCAGACGGCAACCACGGGTGCGCGAACGTTGCGGCGCAGCACCGGAACAAGACAGCCGACTGGATGGCGGCGCAACTGACATGACTACTGATTTGACCCAGCCAGTACAGATCACAACGGAGGAACTGACATGACAGGCAACCGCACGATCGGTTGGATCGGCCTGGGAAATATGGGCGCTCCGCTCGCCACACGTCTGGCGAAGGCCGGCTACGACGTGTCGGTGTGGAATCGCACGGCTGCCAAGGCAGCGCCCGTGGTGGAAGAAGGCGCGTCTCAGGTGGCCGAGATTCGCGATCTGGGTTCCCGAAATGTGGTCTTCAGCATGGTGAGCACATCCAAGGACCTTGAGCATGTGATGCTCGATCCAATGATCGGGCTCCTCACCGGCGAGTCCGTGCCGGACGTGGTCGTCGACTGCTCAACCGTCAGCGTGGAAACGAGCCGAACAGTGCGGGAGGCCGCGGAAGCGCGGGGTGTTCGCTTCTTCGCCGCGCCGGTCAGCGGCAACGGCAAGGTTGTCGCCGCGGGAAAACTCAGCGTCGTATGCAGTGGTGATGAGGCCACCTTCGAGATGGTCCGCCCCATGATCGAGGCGCTCGGACGCTCAGTCACCTATGTGGGCGAGGGAGAAGCAGCTCGTCTCGTAAAGGTGTACCACAATCTTCTGCTGGGGATCTACACGCAGGCGCTCGCGGAGATTCTCGTCCTGGGCGAGAAGGGGGGCGTGAAGCGGGAGGCCATCATGGAATTCATCAACAATTCCGTCATGGGGAGCATGTTCAGCCAGTACAAGACTCCGGCACTGGTGAATCTCGACTTCCACCCCACCTTCACTCCGGTGCTTTTGCGCAAGGATTTCGACCTCGGACTCAGTGAGGCACGCGCTAGGGAGGTGCCCATGCCCATCACAAACCTCACGCGCGACATCATCGAGTCGACGATCGGACATGGCTACTCGAGCGACGACTTCGCGACGATGCTCTTGATCGCGGCGGCCAACGCCGGAATCGAGTTGGAGAGCGAGCACGCGGATGTGACCGACGGGTTGGACCCGGAGTGAGCGCCGTGACAGAGCCGACGGGCGAGTTCATCCGTCGTCGTCAGGTGTCGGGCACCACGCTCGCGACGATGCGCACGGTTCTCGACTACGCGGAAGCGGGCGTGCAGGTCCTGGACGAGCCGGCTGCGGCCGGCGGCGGTGGCTCGGGCCCGACCCCGCTGCAGTCGGTGCTCGGAGCGCTCTGCGGGTGCGAGGCGGTGACCTTCCGCCGGACGGCGACCGAGTTCGACTTCATCTACGAGCGGGTTGATTTCGAGGCCGCTTGCACCATTGATATTCGTGGGCGAAGTGGCGATCGATCGGTGCGACCGCACTTCCAGACCGTCAAGATGCAGGCGACGGTGACCACTGAGGAGCCGCAGGCTCGTCTGGATGAGCTTGTCGAGGAGGTTCACGCACGCTGTCCGGTGATGAACCTCATGAAGGATGCCGGCGTCCGCCTGGACATCAGATGGGTCGCCGTCACGCCTTAGCGACTCGGGTGCTCGTCAGCCAGGGAACTCGAGGCCGAGATCCTTCATCATCACCATGGCCGCATTGCGTCCCGGTGAGCCGGTGATCGAACCACCGGGATGAGTGGTTCCACCCGTCTGGTAGAGACCGGGTATCGGCATGGCATGACTCGCCCACCCTGCAGCAGGGCGTAATGGGCCGCTGAAAGGAACGCCCTTGTCGCCGCCGTGGGCGCACCCGTTGATCATGTGCGGGTTCCATCGCTCGATGTCCAGCGGACTCTTCACGATGCGCGCCTCGACATGATCGGCGTTGATGTTGGGGATGGCAGTCGCTACGTACTCAAGCATCGCGTCGGCATGCTGCTCCTTGACGTCATCCCACGAGCCACCTCCGTAAGGGGGTACATGGGAGCAGGGAACGAGCAGCTTCACTGTCTGCTTGCCTTCCGGGGCTCGGGACGGATCCACGATGCTTGGCGTCGCGATGAGCGTCCACGCGGATCCAGTGACCGGCTTGCGGTCCCGGATGTCGCGCACGAGCTCGACGACGTCCTGCGGCCAGAGGGCCAGACCGCTGCTGACAGCCGTGTCAGCCGCGGTCTTTCCGGCAAAGGTGGGCACCTCGTCCATGACCAGGAAGGCGGCAAACAGGGGAATTCCGATGTCGTATGTCTCCACTCCGTAGGTGAAGCCATCACCCCATGCCTCCCGCGGTGCCATGTCGAGCAGGTGCTTGACGTGAATGGTGGAGAGGACTGCCTCATTGGCCAGATACTGCACCCCGTCCGTCGACTCAATGCCGACGCAGCGATCCCTGTCGAGCAGCAGACGCGAGACGGTGACTCCGCATTCGATGCGACCGCCGTTGTCCTCGATGACGCTGACCAGGGCATCGGTCAGCTTGCCTGAGCCACCCAGCGGGATGGTCCAGGAACGCTTCTGGCGACCGCCCATGATCGAGTAGGGGAGCACGCCCGAACCGGGGAGATCCACCGATCCGAAGGTCTGGCACGCCTCCCACAGGAGAAAGGCCTGGATGTGCTCCTCCGTGAACTCATGCATGATGACGTCGACGGCGCTGAGGGCCCGGCGGCGGCGCCAGACGCTGCCGTTGGGCAACTCGTCGAGAAGTGCGTCCAAGGGCTTGCCCCAGCCGATCGGGGTGTTGTTCGCCTTCGCGAACGCGGATTTCGCCTGTTCCCAGTCCGCCAGGAACTCCATGTAGTAGTCGGCGTCCCGCTGGCTGAAGCGGGCGAACTCCGCGTGTGTGCGCTCGGGGTCGAGGTACATGCCCACCTGCTCGCCGTCGGGCATGGCAACACGTGCGACCGGGTCAGGATCCACGTAGGCAAGGCCGTGGGCGCCCACCAGGCCGAGAGTGTCCTCGGCGATCACGGGGTTGGACTGGATGATCGTGTGGCCGGTGGAACAGGAGTCCATGAAGAAGCCCGGCAGATACTCCTCGGTGGCGACGCCACCGCCAGGTATCGGCCTGGTATCCACGATGAGCACGCTCTTGCCCGCCTTCGCCAAGTAGGCGGCAGTGATCAAGGCGTTATGGCCAGCGCCGGCAACAACGACGTCCGCGCTGCGGGTCTCAGTCATGCAATCGATTGTATTGCTTGCCGGCGCTGCTGAACAGACTTCAGGAACTCATGGCCGCGACGATTGCGTCGCTGGTCAGAGGCAGGTCACGCACCCTGACACCGAGGGCATCGGCCACCGCATTTCCCAGAGCGGCTGCGGTAGGTCCCATAGATGCCTCTCCGGCTCCGAGCCACGGCTCCTCGGGTCGATCGAGCAACGTGACCTCAACTGGGGGGACCTCGCCGAACGTCAGGATCGGATACTCCTCCCAGGTCCTGCTCTCGACACGTCCAGCGCTGAAGCGCACACGCTCCTTGAGAGTCCAGCTCAGTGACTGCAGTGCACCGCCCTCGATCTGATTGGCGACCCCGTTGGGATTGATGACGCGTCCGCAGTCGACGGCGATCCACAGTCCGGCGACACGAATCTCGCTGACCGCCTCCACCTCGGCCACGACGGCACACCAGGCTCCCGAGCCCTTGTATCGGGCATAGCCCATGCCGATGCCGTGATCTTCGGCCATCTGTCGACCCCAGCCGGACGCTTCTGCGGCCGCCTCGATCACGGCGCGTCCGCGCTCGTCGTCGAGATGACGCATGCGGTACTCACGTGGATCGATGTCGTGCAGTCGGGCGAGCGCGTCCATGTGTGATTCGATGGCGAAGACGTTCAGGTGGGCCCCCAGGGAGCGCAGGGCGGATGCGCGAATCGGCATCTCCTTGGCCCGATGGGCTATCGCGCGCACCTCGCCCACGCGATAGCCGGGCAGTGCATTGCGACCGGTGCCTGCCCCCGACGCGAGGGGCGGGTCACCTGACGGGGGGATGGGGGTGCCGTCCTGCTGCTGGGCAAAGGTGAGAAGGGAGGGGCTGGGAAGTGTGCTGGGTCGGGAGGAATGGCCATTTCCGTATCCGTCCCACGACCATGACGTGATGATTCCCGTGTCATCTGTGGCCGCCGCGATATCAACGACCATCGCGGGGCCGAACGGTGACCAGCTGAGCTCATCCTCGCGGGACCACGTCACCTGGACTGGCCTGTTCGGGATGCGAGTCGCAAGCAATGCGGCGTCGTATGCGACATCGTCAGCGGGATTGTGGCCATAGCAGCCAGCACCTTCCACATGACTGACGTGAACCGATGACTCATCGCGGCCCAGTGCTCGAGCGATATCACGGCGAAGCGGATACACACCCTGGGTGTGGCTCCACACCTGAAGCACGCCAGCGCGGTCGATGGCGATGGCACACGACGGACCGATCGACGCATGGGCGATGAACGGTCGCGTGTACCGCGCTGAGAGCACAGGCGCGTCGGGCACGGATCCTGCAGAGAGCTCGGTGTCATCGGTGCTGACGGAGGTCAGGAATGCTGTTACCTCCCCGTCGATGAGCGTCTCATCGCTGTGCGACCAGGAAAGGAGTCCGGCGGTCGCGGTGGCGCCCTGCACGGCCGAGATCTCCGTCTCCGCGACGATGGCCACGAAGTCGCCGTCGATCACGACATCGACGATGTCGTGACGCTCGCGCACGATGTCGACATCGGCGTCAAGGAGTCGGCTACCGCGCGAGGGAGGGCGCACGATCCGGGCGAAGACCATGCCGTCAAGTCGCATATCCTGCACGTACCTGGGGCGGCCGAGCACCTTGTCCGCGAGGTCACTGCGTGGCGCACTGAATCCGATCACCCCCGTGGGTGCTGGGTGCTCCAAGGACATGTCAACAGGCGTCTCGAGGTCAACCTCGGCTGCGAGGTCCCAGTAGGAGATCGCATTGGCGCCATCGGTGAATCTCCCGTTGGCCAGCACCGCATCGTCTCCGAGTTGTTCTCGGGCAGCTCTGGTGAAGAGCACTCGTGCATGGGTTGCTGCGGCCACCAATGCCCCACCGGAGTGCTGCACGGACAGACTGCCTGCGGTGAATGTCTCGTCGGGTCCACGCGTATCCGGTTTGACCAGCACCACTTGATCTTGATCGACTCCGAGCGCGTCGGCGACGATCTGGACTAGAGCGGTGTCGATGCCCTGCCCCAACTCGGATTTGCCGGTCCGTGCGTGCACCATGCCGGGCATGGAGAAATCGAGCCAACTGGCGAGCAGAGGGGTTGCTGCGAGAGACGGGTTTCCGGGAATTCCCACGTCAGGCCTCCGACGCCTCAATGACCGCGGCGACGATCCGGTTGTGTGCTCCGCAACGGCACAGGTGCCCTTCGAGTGCTTCTCTGACCTCAAGGTCGGTCAGAGGCCGCCCTTGCGATCGAGCGTCGTCCACGAGTGCTGCGGACCGCATGACGATTCCTGAGAGGCAGTACCCGCATTGCCCAGCCTGCATCGCAATGATGGTCTCCTGCACGGGATGGGGTCCGGCGTCGGTGAGCCCCTCCACAGTAGTGACGTGATGGCCAGCAGCGGACCACACTGGCGTGTCGCACGAGTGCGTGGGCTGGCCGTCGATCCAAACGGTGCATGCCCCGCAGGATCCGACCCCGCACCCGAAGCGCGTACCCGTCAGTCCCAAGGCATCACGCAGCACCCACAGCAGGGGCGTGGTGTCTGAACACTCCACCCGACACTGTTCGCCGTTGACGGTGAGGTCATGGTCCATGGAAGTTTGAGTACCCCTTGTCCTTCACAGCAATCGATTGCATAATCGTAGACCACGCAAACCACTTCGTCAGGAGACTTCATGCCTCAGCGCATCAGCTACGTCCCATTCGAAGCCGTGGACACCGAGATGCAGGGCGAACTCGAGCGCTGTGCGGCCCACGGTACGCCCCGGCCCGAGTCGTCTGCAGTGCGCGCCCACTCAGAGCGCTCCTTCTGGTTCTTCGCCAACTCATGGCAGAGCCTGTTTCGTGAAGGTGTGGTCGATCATGGCCTGAAGGAGTTGTGCCGGGTGTACATCTCCCGCACGGTCACGTGCGAGTTCTGCGGCAATCAGCGGTCGGAGAAGGCGGCCGAGGGAGGTCTGCAGGAAATGCAGTACGACGACCTTCTCAATTTCGAGACGTCTGAGGTCTACACCGATGAGCAGAAGGCAGCCCTTCGCTATGCGCAGGCCATCGCCTGGGGGCCGGCGAGCGTGGATGAAGAGCTCATGTGGTCACAGCTGCACCACCACTTCACCGAGGAGCAACTGGTCGAACTGGGCTGCTGCATCGGTTTGACCTTTGGGCAGCAGAGCTGGATCCGACTGCTGGGCATCGATCACCACCAGTACATGGCTGGAACAGCCGCCTCGATGGCTCCAGGTTACGAGGATGCTGCGGCCCTGTCCCGGTCCAAGGCCGATGAGAGCTACTGGGCGAGCTGACCGCACCCCCGTGCGCCGGAGTTGAACGGAAGCCTCAGGTCAGGATGCGTGAAGGTGCCTCCAGCAGAGCCACGAACTCCCGCATCCACTCCGCGCCGATTGCGCCATCCACCGGGCGATGATCGATGGACAGTGACACACGAAGGACGGTCGCGACGCTGACCTCGCCGTCAATGACCACGGCTTCTGGTCGTGCCGCTCCGACGGCCAGAATCGAGGCATGCGGCGGGTTGATGATCGCGGTGAATTCCTCGGTGCCATACATCCCGAGGTTGGAGATGCTCGTCGAACCACCCTCCAGCTCATGCTGACGCAGATCGCCGCTGCGAGCTCGCTGTGCGAGATCCTTGGTCTGCTGAGCGAGAGCGCGCAGACTCGTGGAGTCGACATCGCGAAGCACGGGGGTGACGAGGCCCGTATCCGTTGATACCGCCATGGCGATATCAACCTGTCGGAACCGCCTGATGTGATCGTCCATCCAGATTGCATTCATGGCGGGAACAAGAGCGTGGGTGCGAGCCATTGCCTTGATGAGCAGATCATTGACCGAGACCTTGATATCGCCGCCGGAGTTCATTTCGGCGCGCATGGCGAGCAAGCGGTCAACGCGGGCGGATCCCTTGACGTAGAAGTGCGGGGCCGTCGTCACGCTCTGGGTGAGCCGATTGGCTATTGCCCTGCGCAGTCGCGAGTGCGGGAGGTCTTCGAATTCCGGCACTTCGAGGGTGGATGCGGCAGGCGCGCCCAGGGTGCGGGTGGCCGGGCCCGACGTCACGCCGCTGGCGATCGCGGACTCGACGTCGCGACGGCGGATCCGTCCTTGGGGGCCTGTGCCGGTCAGCGTGGCGATGTCCACACCCGCCTCACGTGCACGCTTGCGAGCAATGGGACTAATGAAGATCCGCTCTCCAGAGACCTGGAGGGGCGTGACATCATGTGCCGACTCGGGCGCGCTGCTTGGGGCGGTGGGCTCCGCATTACGAGGTTCGGGTGCAGAGCCAGCACCCAAGGCGGCCACGGCCGCATCGACATCGGGCACGTCCTCGCCAGGCATCGCGGTCACGGCGATCGGATCGCCGATCGCCACGTCTGCACCTTCGGAAACCAGGGTGCGGAGGATGCGACCAGCGATTTCCACCTCCATGTCCACTACGGCCTTCTCCGTCTCGATGACGGCAATGACGCTGCCAGCGGTGTATTCCTCGCCGGTGGCCACGGACCATGCGGACAGGATCGCCGACGTGGCGCCCGCGGCGACCTCGGGCATTCGAAGCAGTTCAGGCATTCTCGCCCACCCCCATCGACGCGAGGGCTGTGACAGCCTCCTCCGTGCGGGCGAAGGCCGCGCGCTCCAGCACCTTGCTGATGCTGGGGGAGGAGACAGCGCCGGTGAGGCGCTGCACGGGCTGATCGAGCCAGTCGAAGTAGCGTCGTTGAATCTCGTCGGCCAGCCATCCGCCATAAGAGGTGCCAAGAGCGCCCTGCTCGGCGATCAGCACGTTGTTCGTCTTGCGAATGCTCTCGCCGATAGTGTCCCAGTCGATGCTGGCCCGGTCTAGCCACCTCAAGTCAATGACCTCCGCGTCCACTCCGGGCACCTCCTCGGCCGCCTCGAGGACGTAGGGAGTCATGGCGAGGTAGGTGAGGACGGTGACATCCGATCCCTCGCGTCGGACAGCAGCCTTGCCTACGGGCAGGACATAGTCGTAGTCGTCGACCGGCCCTTCTCCCGAGGAGGTGTAGAGGTCCACGTGCTCGAGGACGAGGACAGGGTCCTCGCACGTGAGAGCAGCGTTCATCAGCCCCACATAGTCGAAGGGCGTCGACGGTGCCACGATCCGCCAGCCGGGATTGGTCACGAACACACCGGCGGGATCCATGGAGTGCTGCGAGCCGTACCCGGTGCCCATGGCGACCTTGCTGCGTAGCACGACCGGCACCGGGTGAGTGCCTCCGAACATGTGGCGCGCCTTGCCGATCTGATTGAAGAGTTGATCGGCGGCCACCCACATGAAGTCGGCGTACATGAACTCGATGATCGGCAGGTAGCGCCCGTCCAGTGCCATGCCTCCAGCCAGCCCCGTGAAGGCGTTCTCGCTGATCGGAGTGCCGAGAATGCGATCAGGAAAACGATCCTTGAGGCCTCTGGTCGCCCCGTTCGTGCCGCCGTTGAGTCGATGCACGTCCTCCCCGAGAACGACGACGGCATCGTCAAGCTCCATGCGCCTGCCGATGACCCCGGCGACAGCGTCGATGAACTTCATGTCCTGGATCTCACCGGTGAACGTGTCGCGATCGGCGAACCTTGCGCCTTCAAACTCGCTCAAGTCCCCCCGGATGCCGGTATCGACGAAGGTGGGATCTGGCCATTCGGATGCCTTGATGCGCCGCTCGCCGGGCTTGCCGTCGGGAACCGACTCGAGGAGCACGTCTCCAAGCTGGGACATGAGCGCCTTGGCCTGGCCGACGAATTGATCAATCTCATCCTGAGTCAGGATGCCCCTCCGAACAAGGTGGCGGGAGACCTGATCGATCGGATCACGGGCTCGCCAGGACGCCTCCTCCTCCTTTGTGCGGTACTTGAATGCGCTGCCCGGGAAGGGGCCGTTCTGGTGGAAGTAGCGGTAGACGTCGGCCTCGATGACGGTGGGGCCATTGCCCGCTCGCATGTGCTGGAGGGCCTGCTGCATCGTTAGGTAGACGGCGAGCGGATCCATTCCATCGACCTGCCAGCTGGCGATGCCGAAGCCCGGTCCGCGAGCGGACAGGCGCGATTCGCCCGTGGCCTCGTCGACATTCGTCGACACCGCGTAGCGGTTGTTCTCGATGAAGAAGCAGATGGGGAGCTTCCACGCGGCAGCAAGGTTGAACGATTCCAGCGTCGAGCCGATGTTGGAGGCTCCATCGCCGAAGTAGGTGACCGACACATTGTCAGTGCCGGCTTGCTTGTGGGCCCATGCGGAGCCGGCAGCGAGTGGGACGCCTCCACCGACGATGGCATTCGTTCCGATGGCGCCGGCCTCGTCCCACTTCAGATGCATAGAGCCACCGCGGCCATGGCTGAAGCCTCGGTCGAGACCGCAGATCTCGGCGAGAGTGCGAAGCAGCGCCTCGCGGATCTCGGGACTGAGCGGCTGGGTGGGGTCTATGCCTTTCGGGGCGAGGTGGGTGAGTACCTTCGCCAGGAACTGATGGTGACCGCGGTGCGTTCCGTTGACCGTGTCAGCGGTGACCAGCGGAAGGGCGGAGCCGACGGCGCCCGCCTCCTGGCCGATGCTCGAGTGGGCGGGGCCGTGGATGAGCCCTTCACCGGCAAGGGTGAGGACGAACTCCTCGAACGTGCGGATCAGGACCAGTTGACTCAGCATCGCCGTCAGGAGCGCAGGGTCAGCTCCGTCCCAGTCCTCGTCGGTCGTCTCCAGCCGGACCCAGGGGGCTGACTGCTGCAGGGGGGATACCTCACTCATGCACCGCAGAATTCCAGAGAATGGATCCATTATCAAGAGAATTGAGCGAAAAGCAGGAAAAATCTCGGGAAAAGTGACACACTTTGGATCCACAAATGTGTGACGTGCACTGCAGGAGGAGACATGGGTGTTCCCGGTTTGCGCCAGGTGGACCACATCGGCCTGACCGTTCCGAATCTGGCGGAGGCACACGACTGGCTGGTGGACGTGCTCGGCTGCGAGTACATGTACAAACTCGGCCCCTTCCAGCACGACGACACGGACTGGATGAGCGAGCACCTGAATGTCCACCCGCGGGCTGTGATGCGCGAACTGCACTTCTTCCGGCTCGGTGGCCAGGCCATCTTCGAGGTCTTCGAGTACGAGTCCCCCGAGCAGACGAGGCGGATGCCGCGCAACAGTGATATCGGTGGCCACCATGTCGCGCTCTATGTGGACGACCTCGACGCTGCCCTGTCGTACCTGCACGAGCGAGGTGTGACGGTGCTGGGAGAACCGACTTCGAGCCGCAGCGCCAGTGAAGGGCAGCGCTGGGTCTATTTCCTGTCACCTTGGGGAATGCAGTTCGAGCTTGTCTCGTACCCGGACGGGAAGGCATTCGATCATCACCCGGAACTGTTCGACTGACAGACTGACCAGATGAGTCGGCCATCAACGCAGGCGGCGAGTGTTCGGGTAGCAGAAGTGCTCCGACGCGAGATTCTCGATGGGGAGATCCCCCCAGGTGCGAGAGTCCGGCAGGAGGAAGTCGCAGAGCGACTCGGTGCCAGCAGGCTGCCGGTTCGCGAGGCGTTGCGCATGCTGGCCGCAGAGGGGCTGGTGAATCTCGAGGCGAATCGGGGTGCTCGGATCCCGGTCCTGGATCGACGGGAAGTCGAGGTTCTGTATCGGATGCGTGAGCGCTTGGAGCCCCTGGCGCTGGTGGAGAGCATGCCGCACCTCTCGGAGGCCGATCTTGCGCACATCGCCGGGCTGCAGGAGCGCATCGCGGGATTCTCCGACATCCGCGAGTTCCTCGAACTCGATCGTGAGTTTCATCTCGCGACCTACAGTGCGTGCGGAATCGACCAGTTGCAGGACAACGTCGTTCGCCTGTGGAACTCGACCCAGCACTATCGGCGCGCTTTCATGGAACTGGCAGGGCCGCAGCGACGCTGGGTGGTGAATGCCGAGCACAACCTGATCATCGATGCGCTTCAGCGGCAGGACGCGTCAGACGCCGAGCGTTACCTTGTCGGACACATCCGCCGCACGCGTCGCGAACTTGTGTCGCATCCGGAGGTATTCGGGCAGACGGAGTGACCCGCATCGGTCACCGATGCTCCGCGTGGCCGGTCACCAGTCGACAGCGATGTACTTCGCCTCGAGGAATTCCAGCAGGCCCTCATGTCCACCCTCGCGTCCGAGGCCGCTCTGCTTGACGCCACCGAACGGCGCCGCAGGGTCAGAGATGAATCCGCGATTGACGCCGACCATGCCGGCATCCACGCGCTCGCTGACCCTCAGCGCTCTGCCAAGGTCGCTGGTGTAGACGTACGCAGCGAGTCCGAACGGTGTGGCATTGGCCAGGGCAATGGCCTCCGACTCGTCCGCGAAGGACACGATGGGAGCAACGGGACCGAAGATCTCGATGTCGAGGATAGGGTCGTCGGCCTTCAGGTTGGAGATGACGGTGGGCGGGTAGAACGCGCCGGGGCCATCGGGGCGCTGGCCTCCGGTCAGAAGTTGGGCGCCATGCGCGACAGATGCGTCCACCATGCCGGCGATATCCGCTGCGGCTCGATCGTTGATCATGGGGCCGACCTGCGATTGCTGATCCATCCCAGGGCCTACGCGTAGCGCAGCCATGGAATCAGCGAGCCGACGGGAGAACTCGTCAGAGATCGATTCCTCCACGATGAAGCGGTTGGCGGCGATGCAGGACTCGCCACCGTTGCGCATCTTGGCGACCATCGCCCCGTTGATGGCGGCATCAAGATCGGCATCAGCGAAGACGATGAACGGGGCATTTCCGCCGAGTTCCATGGAACAGTTGACGACGTTGCGGGCTGCGAGTTCGAGAAGGGTACGTCCGACTTCCGTGGATCCGGTGAAGGACAGCTTGCGGGTGGCCGAGTGCGTGAGCATGGCCTCCGCGACGGCTCCGGAGCGACGTGAGGGGAGGACATTCACGACTCCGTCGGGAACTCCCGCCTCCTTGAGTAGCAGGCCAAGTGCGAGTGCCGTCAGTGGAGTATCCGAGGCGGGCTTGAGCACGACAGGGCAACCCGCGGCCAGTGCTGGGCCGATCTTGCGAGTGGCCATGGCCGCGGGAAAGTTCCATGGGGTGATGAGCACCGCGACTCCGACCGGCTGGAGGATGGTGAGAATCTTCTTGTCCCCGTTGGGGGCCGTCTGCACGTGTCCCGTGGCACGGACTGCCTCCTCGGCGAACCAGCGGAAGAACTCGGCGGCATAGGTGATCTCGCCTTGGGCGTCACTCCAGGCCTTGCCGCTCTCCTTCACGATGAGTGCTGCAAGCTCATCTCGATGCTCATTCATCAGGTCGAACGCGCGGCGCAGAATCTCAGCCCGGTGACGTGGCGCAGAGGCGGCCCATGCTGCAGCGGAATCGGCGGCGGCAGAGACCGCTGCCTGGGCATCGTCAGGGGAGCCCGAGGAGACCGTCGCAATGACGTCGCCCGTGGCCGGGTCCGTCACATCGAATGTCGCCCCATCGGAAGCAGGCATCCATGTGCCGCCGATGAACAGTTGGGAATGGCTGGGATCACTCAGGTCGTAAAGCACGAGGCTCCTAGTAGGCGTTGGTGATGACGAGTTCCTCGGCCGGGAAGAGCGTGAGCAGCTCCGCTCCGTCCGCGGTGACGACGAGCTCTTCCTCGATCCGAGCTGCTGAATGACCGTCGCCGGCAGGCCAATATGTCTCGAGGGCGAAGACCATGCCTTCCTTGATCTCGACCGGATTGTCGATCGAGTTGAGACGGCTGATGACGGGGCGCTCGTGGAGTCCGAGTCCAAGGCCATGACCGAACTGCAGACCGAAGGCCTCCATCTCGGAGTTGAATCCGAACTCGTTGGCGCTGGGCCACAACTTGGCGATGTCGGCGGTGCTGGTGCCGGGCTTGACGAGTGCGATGGCACTGTCGATGAGCTCGCGAGCCTTCTTGTACGCATCCCGATGCGCCTGCGTTGCGCGACCCACCGCAAAAGTCCGGTAGTAGCAGGTTCGGTATCCGTTGAATGAGTGGATGATGTCGAAGTACGCCTGATCTCCGGGGCGAATGTAGCGGTCGGAGAAGACGTGGGGGTGGGGGCTGCAGCGTTCCCCCGCGATGGAATTGATGGCCTCCACCTGCTCCGATCCCATCTCCAGCAGGCGCTTCGTGGCGAGGGCCACGACGTCATTCTCGCGAATGCCCGGCTTCAGGAACTCGTAGATGTCGTGGTAGACGCCGTCGACCATGGATGCCGCTTGGCTGAGAAGCAGGATCTCGTCCTTGTTCTTGATCTCGCGCGCATCGAGCATGACCTGCTGGCCGTCGCGCACGTCGATTCCGGCAGCCTCAAGCTCGCGGAGCATGGGCATCTCCACGACGTCGACACCCAGGGGCATGTTCCCGACGCCCTCATCTCGGAGGATGGCCGCTATCTCCTGCGCCGTGTTTCTCGGCAACCCGGAAAGCGGTGAGATCGCCCCCTGCAGGCCGTTGTTGCCACCGCGCGAATGCTCGGGATTGAGCCACGGCGAATACATGCGGTGGTTCTTTGCTGCCGACCCGAAGTCCCAGACCCATGGCTCGCCGTTGCGCGTGACGAGAGCCCAGCGCTCGGTCTTGTTATAGCCCCACGTGCCGATGTGGGTAGCGGTCAGATAGCGGATGTTGGAGGACTCGAACACGAGGAGCGCTCCGAGATCGCTCTTCTCCAGCGCCTGCTTGGCCCGGCTAAGCCGATAGTCCCGAAGGCGCTGAAAGTCGACGCGCTCCTCCCAGTCCACCCCGATGATGCCGGGGGCAGCGATCGAGGTCTGGGCGAACTCGGATGCAGGGCGAACGGGCATGGGAGCCTCCTTGCGAGCTGATGCAATCGATTGTTGTGCAAGCCTAACCTCATCGTTCGCTGTCTGTGCTGTCAAGGTTCGAACTGACCCAAATGAGGAGATACATTTGTCGGCAATCGATTGCACCCGTCGGCGAGAAGCCCTAGCCTGAGCGGGGAGGCGCAGATGGCATTTGTGGTGAGGGTCGCAGACCGACAAGCGAGTCTGAAGGAGCCAGGGCTCACTCGTGAGTGGGTAATAGCCCCCGGGAGACTGTCTGATGACCGCATGACGGTCGAGATCCTGCGCTTGGCGGCAGATGCTGAACTCAAGGTGTCTGCCTCTCATGACGAACTGGTGTGGTTCCAGGTGCTGTCGGGTGTGGTGGACGTGGATCACGAACGGACGGGGACGGAATTCGTCGTCATGATCAGCGGTGACGAGGCATGTGCTCTCTCCGCCCCAGGGGAAGCGGAGTTGATGGTTGTCCGCGTTCCGAAGGCTGCCTCATATGACGGCATCGTGGCCGACGGGCTTCGTCGGCGGATCGACTGGAGCACCGAACCAGTGCTGGACTCTGAGCACGACACTCGCCGTCGCATCTATCTCGCCAGCACTGGGCTCTGGGGCACGGAGGCGGTCAAGGGCGAGATGATCTTCTACCCGCCCGGCTCCTCGGGTGCCGCTCACCATCATGAGGGCGCAGAACACTTTCAGTTTGTCACGGCAGGAGCCGGGACTGCGCTCCTCGACGGACATCCGGTATCCCTGCAGAGCGGTGACCTGCTCTACAACCTGGAGAACGAGATTCACGCCTTCGAGAACACCTCAGACGAGGAGTTCGTCTTCGTCGAGTTCTTCGTTCCGGGCGCAAGCAGGACAGTGTGGGTGCCTGGCGCCAACGCTTGCGGCTGGACACCACGACCGACAGATGTACGCGGACGGCGGGCAGCACGCACGCTCGACTACCACGTGCACGGTCAAGGCCAGGTCTGACACCACCGCAGCCCTGGTTCCGTGGGAGCGAGGGAATCGAGATTCGGGGCGACATCGGGAGGACGTATGGCACGGATCGGATTTATCGGCCTGGGTGACATGGGGCAGGTGATCGTGCCGCGACTGCTCGCCGCCGGCCACAGTGTCTCCGGATGGAATCGCACTGCGGGCAAGACGGCGGACCTGGAGGCCCAGGGGATGTCGGTGGCATCGACGCCGCGAGAGGCGAGCGAGGGTGCGCATGTCGTGTTCTCGATCGTCACCGACGCCGCCGCAGTCGAGGCGGTCGCCCTGGGATCGGACGGAGTCGTGGCCGGACTTCCGACCACGGGTGTCTACGTCGACATGAGCACGATCTCCCCCGTGGCCAGTCGCGCCGTCAACGACGCCTTTTCCGCGGCGGATCGGGTGATGCTCGACGGGCCCCTCTCGGGCAGCCCTGTCACTGTCGTCAACGGGCAGGCGTCGGTGATGATCGGTGGCGATCGGGGTGCCTACGAACGGATCCGCGATGTACTTCTCGACATCGGGCCGAAGGTGTCCTACATCGGCCCGGCGGGTATGGCGGTCCAGACGAAGCTCTCAGTCAACCTGCTTCTCATGGTCGAGGTCATCGCCTTCGGCGAGGCGGTTGCTCTGGCGGAGAAGGGTGGTGTGGAGAGAGAGGCCGTCGTCGACGCGATCCTCAACAGTGTTGCCGCCTCTCCGGTGCTGGGGTACCGAGGTCCCTTCATCCTCGAGGGGAACATGCCGGAGAAGCCGCTCGCTGATGTGACACTTCAGCAGAAGGACATGACCCTTGTGCTTGAGCAGGGCCGACTCCTTGGCCTTCCCCTGCCTCTTGCGGCGTCGGCGAACGACATGATGAATGCCTGTCGTGGACTTGGCATTGACAAGAACGACTTCGTCGTGGCCCATCGGGCATATCGACGCATGGGAGGGATGACCTGATGGGTCCGGAGGATTCGCCGTTTGTCACCAACCTCTCCGAGGTGCCCATGGTCGAGGGCCTTCGTCGGGATGAGGGCTGGGTGGACATGCGCGTGCAGTTCCTCGTGGACAAGGCAACCGCTGGCTCGGATGATTTCCTGTTGGGCTGGACTGTGCTGCCTCCTGGGGCGATGCATGACCGGCACCGACACTTCCACTGCGACGAGTTCTGGATCGTGCTCGAGGGCAGTGGGGTCATGTACTCCGACCTGGAAGACGAGAAGCCGGCAGGCCCAGGCGACGTCGTCTTCACGCCCAGAGGCCACTGGCATGGGTTCCGCAATACCGGTGACGTGGACGTAGTACTCGTCTGGGGCTGGAGCGGGGCCGGCTCACTGGAGGATGCCGGCTACGAGGTCGCCCATCGTCATGTCGACAGTGACTCGCAATGACGCCGCCCTCCTCGGTCGCATCCGTCATCTCAGGGCTTCGTCTGCAGCGGGAGCGGCTCGATGCGGCACTGGCGGCTGGTGAGGACCATGTCGGCTGGAAGATCGGCTTCGGCTCCGCCAGCGGTCTGGCGGCCTTGGGTCTCGACGGCCCCGTGATCGGTCACCTGCTGGCGAGTGGCGAACTGCGCCCCGGAGCACATGTGCCCATCACGCACTACGTGAAGCCGGTCATCGAGGCGGAGATTGCTTGCTGGATTGCCCGTGATGTGCCGTCGGACGTCTCTGCCGAGCACATTGACGACTATGTCGCGGCGGTGGGCCCGGCCCTCGAGGTCGCGGATGTCGATCATGCGCCCAAGGATCCGGAGAGAGTCCTGGCCGGCAACATCTTCCACCGGAACTATGTGCTCGGTGCGCGGCATGCGGGCCTGACACTGGCCGATGCCGCCACGCTGACGGCCGTCTTCCGGCACGGTAGTGAGGAGATCTCGGTGGTCTCGCCCGAAGAGTTGACCGGTCACCTGCCGACGGTGGTGGCTCGCGCTGCGCGACTCGCTCCTCTTCTTGGGCGACCGCTGAGTGAAGGGGATGTCATCCTGCTTGGGTCCATCATCACGCCGCGCCCGGTGATCGCTGGTGAAGAAGTCTCCTATCAACTCGGTGAGGATCCTGCGCTCGTCTTGCGATTCGTGTAGTCCTGCTGCATGACCTCCGCGACAGCCAGGCGGGCTGATGTCGCTTCTGCGTCAGCAGCGTTCGGCGTCGGGCTGTTGAGCGCTCTCCAGTCCCGCATGAACGGCGGCCTCGCCGAGGCGTGGACTGATCCCATCGCAGCGGCCACCTTCAGCTTCGCCACCGGACTGATCGCGCTGACGGTGATGGTGGTGATCGTTCCCTCGGTGAGAAGCGGGGCACTGGGGATCATGCGAGCGCTCCGCGCATCGACGCTGCGCTGGTGGGAACTCGCCGGAGGGCTGTGTGGAGGGGTGTTCGTCGTCACCCAGAGCGCTGTCGTCCCCGTCGTAGGGGTCGCGGCCTTCACGGTCGGCGTCGTGGCCGGGCAGACCGCCAACTCGCTGGTCGTCGATCGCCTCGGTCTGGGGCCGCAAGGGACGATCCACATCACGCGATTCCGGATGCTGTCAGCGGCGATGGCCGTGGTCGCCGTTGCGATCGCAGTGGCCGGGCGTGGCGGGGCTGACCTTCCATCCGTTCTTCCCCTCCTGGCAGCGCTGGGCGCCGGGGTGCTCGTCGCCTTCCAGCAGGCGTTCAACGGTCGAGTCACTCGTGAGGGAGGGAACGCGCTGTCCGCCACATGGGTCAACTTTCTGCTGGGGACAACCCTGCTCGTGGTTCTGCTGGCCGCGTCACACGGAGCCGACATGGCCGACCACGTCACGTTTGAGGTGGAGCCGTGGCTGCTGCTCGGGGGCGTCGTGGGTCTGGCGTTTATCGCGCTTGCAGCATGGAGCGTGCCCAGAATCGGTGTTCTGCTCACGGCCCTGCTGGCCGTGGCGGGAAACCTGACGTCGTCATTCGTCCTCGACGTGGTTCTCCCGACGAGCGGCACCGTGGTCAATGCCGCACTCGTCGTGGGAATCATGATGGCATTCGCCGCAGTGTTCGTCGGTGCGCGTGGCCGGAGCGTGCGGTGAGGATGGAAGAATCGCGGCCATGACAGCGACGATCCTGGACGGCAAGGCCACCGCAGCGGCAGTGAAGGCGGAACTCGCTGAGCGGGTGGCGGTCCTCAAGACCCGTGGCATCACTCCTGGGCTGGGCACCGTCCTGGTCGGCGATGATCCGGGATCGCACGCCTATGTGGGCGGCAAGCACAAGGACTGCGCTGAGGTCGGGATCGAGTCGATTCGCGTCGATCTCCCGGCTGACACCACGCAGGTGGATCTGGAAAGCGAGATCCGCAGGCTGAACGCTGACCCTGCAGTGACCGGCTACATCGTGCAGCTTCCCTTGCCGAAGCAACTGAACGCCAACCGAGTGCTGGAGCTGATGGACCCGTCGAAGGACGCGGACGGTCTGCATCCCATGAATCTGGGCCGCCTCGTGCTGGGGGAGGCTGCACCGCTGCCGTGCACCCCTCGGGGCATCGTCGAGTTGCTGCGTCGCTACGACGTCACTATCGACGGGGCTGAGGTTGTCGTCGTGGGTCGCGGGGTCACCGTGGGGCGTCCTCTCGGGCTCCTGCTCACCCGACGTTCGGAGAATGCCACGGTCACGCTGTGTCACACGGGCACTCGCGACCTTGCCTCACATCTGGCCAATGCCGACATCGTGGTTGCTGCGGCGGGAGTTCCCCACCTGATCACCGCTGGTGCGATCAAGCCCGGTGCTGCGGTTCTCGATGTGGGCATCACACGGACGGACGCTGGCCTTGTCGGCGACGTTGCCCCGGACGTGCGAGACGTCGCCGGGTTCGTCGCCCCTATGCCCGGGGGTGTGGGTCCGATGACGCGAGCCATGCTCATCGCGAACGTGGTCGAGGCCGCTGAGCGGGTCTGACGTGACGGACGTCCTGGTCATCGGAGGCGGCATCGTCGGCCTCGCCATCGCCGATGAACTGCTCCGCGTCCATCCTGATCTTGACGTCGAGATCCATGACAAGGAGACGTCCCTGGCGCAGCATGCATCTGGGCGCAACAGCGGCGTCCTGCATGCGGGCTTCTACTACTCCCCGGACTCAATGAAGGCGCGCCTGACGAGAGTGGGCAACTCCCTGCTGCGCGAGTTCTGCACCGAGCGAGGGGTGGCAGTGCGTGACGTGGGCAAGGTGGTGGTGACCCGGTCGGCAGAGGAGCTGCCCCTGCTGCATGACCTCTATGAGCGCGGTGTCACCAACGGCGTCGAACTCGACGTGATCGACGAACGACGACTGGCGGAACTCGAGCCCTTGGCGAGGACCCACGAGCAGGCCTTGTGGTCACCCACCACGGGGTCGGCGGATCCCATGGCTGTCATCACGGCGCTTGCCGCACGGGTGCAGGAGCGAGGCGGCCGGGTCGTTCTGGGCTCATCCGTTCGTGCTGCGGGCCCGGGCTGGGTCACCACATCGGAGGGGTACCGGTCGGTGGGGCATGTCGTCAATGCCGCGGGGCTGCATGCCGACACGGTCGGCCGGTGGTTCGGGGTGGGCGAGGAGTATCGGATGCTCCCCTTCAAGGGGCTCTATTGGTACGGCAGCTGGCCGGCGGGCCGCCTGCAGCGACATGTGTATCCCGTGCCCGACCCGCGCAATCCCTTCCTGGGCGTGCATCTGACCGTGGCCGCTGACGGCCGGGCGAAGATCGGGCCGACGGCCATCCCGGCGCTGTCGCGTGAGGCGTATTCGGGAGTGTCCGGGCTGTCGGCCGGTGAGGCCTGGCAGGTGGCACGCACCCTGCCGCGGTTCCTGGCCAGTCCGCATCATGATGCCAAGTCCCTCATCGCGTCCGAGATGCCGAAGTACCTGCACAGCCACCTCGTGAAGGAGGCGGCGCAGCTGGTGCCGTCCGTGCGGCCGGAGGATTTCCGCACCAAGGGGCGCGCCGGTATTCGCGCCCAGCTCTTCGACACTCGCCGCAATCGTCTGGAGATGGACTTCGTCGTGCGCCCAGGCCCCCGATCGACTCACGTGCTCAACGCGGTGTCGCCTGGTTGGACCACGGCCCTCGCCATGGCACGTGAAGTCGTCGCCGATTGGCGCATGGAATGACGCGTCGACTCCCTCGGCTCGGTGAGATCCGCGAGGTGATTAGTCGCCCGGACCAGGAGCGGTCCCGACAGCAGCGTCGCCTCGACCGTTGTGCCAGCGTTCTGGACGTGCGCGATCTCGCACGTCGGCGCGTGCCACGGGCGGTGTTCGACTACACCGACGGAGCCGCGATGAGCGAGGCCTCACTGCGGCGCGCCAGGAGCGCCTTCCGGCAGGTGGAGTTCACACCACGCGTGATGCGGGATGTGTCGAAGGTCGAATTGACGACGGACATCCTGGGCGAGGTCAGCGCACTGCCGTTCGCCTTCGCCCCCACCGGCTTCACTCGGATGATGCATCACGCGGGTGAGAGTGCCGTGGCGGGCGTTGCGGGGCGATCTGGGATTCCCTATTCGCTCTCCACGCTCGGCACCACCAGCATTGAGGCACTCGCTGAGGCGGCCCCGAATACTCGCCGCTGGTTCCAGCTCTATGTCTCGCGGGATCGTCAGCAGGCTGAGGATCTGATGGCTCGCGCGGCCGCACGCGGCTACGACACCCTGGTGCTCACGGTCGACACAGCTGTGGGCGGCATCCGCTACCGCGAGGTGCGCAACGGACTGACGATCCCGCCGGCCCTGACGGCAGGTGCCCTGGCCGGCATGGCGATGCACCCGCGATGGTGGTTCAACGCCCTGACCACGGAGCCACTGCGGTTCGCGAGCCTCGAGTCCACGGACGGCACCGTCGGGGATCTGCTGACCCGCGTGCTGGATCCCGGCATCACCGGTGCGGACATCGCGTGGATTCGATCTCACTGGCAGGGACGCATCCTGATCAAGGGCATCCAGAGCGTCGAGGACGCCGTCATGGCAGCAGACCTCGGTGTGGATGCGATCGTCCTGTCCAATCACGGTGGTCGCCAAGTCGATCGAGGAACCGTGCCCCTGGAACTGCTGCCCATGGTGGTGTCGAAGGTCGGCGATCAGATTCAGGTCGGAATTGACGGGGGCATCCTGTCCGGCACGGACATCGTGGCGTCCCTCGCGTTCGGAGCTGACTTCGTCCTCGTGGGGCGCGCCTATCTATACGGACTTATGGCCGGTGGCACGGACGGCGTGCAGCGGGTCGTCGACATTCTGACCAAGGAGGTGCGCACCACGATGCAGCTGATCGGCGCGCGATCGGTCAGTGAGGTCCGTCAGGCACAGGTGCGGCTGCGCGCGAACTGACGAGACTTTCAAGCGTGGTCTCGATCTCTTTGATCGCGTCAGCGGATTCGGGCTTCATGACCGTGCTGCGCATGATCCGGGCGCGAGGGACATCGCTGTCAACCATGTGTCCGCGCGTGCGAAAGCCGGAGTCGTCGACGAGGTAGGTGGCGAGGTCGATGCGTTCGGCCGAGGGGAGACTGGCAGCGTCCGTGAAGAGGTCGCGGCTCGCCGCGTCGATCTCGGACATGCGCTGGTGCGTGGGGAAGTACGTGACGATGTCGAGGGCGGGTTCTTGAAAGGGCGTGAGCTCCTTCGAAGCGTCGAGCCGTCGCGCCCAGTCGAGCGCTCCGCGTCGGCATGCGCGCAGCACCTGACCCAGACCGGCATCGGTGAGAGGGAGCACACGGGTCGTGAGCCACAGGGCTGCCGCGGCTGCTCCCGCACGGCTGCACTCGAGTGAGATCTCCCCGAGATGGAGTTCGTCGGAGGAGAAGTAGGTGTAGGGGGAGTCGTGGAGATAGAAGCGGCCCACTGCGGGATCGGCGAAGAGGACCGCCCCGCAGCCATAGGGCTGAAGGCCATGCTTGTGGGGGTCCACGACGATGCTGTCCGCCCGAGTGATGGCGGCGAATGGGGCGCTGGCAACGCCATCAGCGGAATCATCTGCGATCAGCGTGAAGAAGCCGCCGTAGGCCGTGTCGACGTGCACTCGAACGCCGCGCGCCTGCGTTCGCTCGAGAATCTCCGGCAGCGGATCGATTGCCCCGAGTCCGGTGGTGCCGAGCGTGGCGACCACCGTGCCGATGTCGTGGGCGTCGAGCACGCGATCGAGGTCGTTCAGGTCCATCCGCCCCGCGCTGTCCGTGGCGACCGACACACCGGTCACGCCGAGCACCCCGCACATACGTGAGTGCGTGTAGTGGGCATCGGCGCTGTACGCAATCGACTTGCCGGGGTGGGTCTCGCGGGCCGCCCACAGCGCCTCAAGGTTGGCAATCGTGCCACTGGACGTCAGATGACCCATGTGGGTCGGCATGCCGAACATGGACGCGAGATCGGCGACGACCTCCTTCTCCATCTGCGCGGTGGCCGGACCGCCGTCCAGCGCGTGATTATTCGGATTGATCAGCATTGCCGTCACGTAGCCGAGAACGGCTGCTGGATGCGGGGGCTTGAGCATCTGGCCCACGTAGCGCGGACTTCCGAACGGGTAGTTGTCCTGCAGGCGATCGCTCAGCTCATGAAAGGCCTGGGCAAGGCGCTCGTCGTCAACGCGGAGGGACGGATGCTCCTCCTGCGGACCGAACTGGGACATCCAGGCATCGACGGCGTCCACGGCTAGTGGCAGCCACTGCCGCAGATCCGTCATGGGCGAGCCCCCTCGTTCAACAATGCGTACGATTCATGCATCATGCTTCCACGCCTGCGCCCCGTCCTCGACTCGATCCCCGCCTACCGTGCCGGACGACCAGCTCCGGTGCGTGAGGGAGTGACGCCGTACAAGCTCTCGAGCAATGAGAACCACCACCAGCCGCTGCCGTCCGTGCTGCGTGCGGCGGAGCAGGCATTGGCCGATCTTCATCGTTACCCGGACTTCGCTTCGACTGCTCTTGTCGATGCGCTCGCAGCGCACTTCGACATCCCACCCTCCGACATTGCCGTGGGAACGGGCAGCGTCGGGCTTCTCCAGCAGCTGGTCCAAATCACCAGCGGCCCGGGTGACGGGGTGCTCTACGCGTGGCGATCCTTCGAGGCCTATCCGATCGTCACTCAGATCGCTGGTGCGACTCCGCAGCAGGTGCCCTTGGACTCGGATGCTCGACATGATCTGGATGCCATGCTGGCTGCTATCGATGACACCACGCGCATCGTGATGGTCTGCAACCCCAACAATCCGACGAGCACCGCAGTCGATCGGTCTCAGCTTGAGCAGTTCCTGCAGCAGGTGCCGTCGGACATCCTCGTCGTGATCGACGAGGCCTACCGCGAGTTCGTTGATGCGGAGCGCATTCCGGATGGCCTGGATTACTACCGGCAATACGAGAATGTGGCCGTCCTGCGGACCTTCTCGAAGGCGTACGGCCTCGCGGCGCTGAGGGTCGGCTTCTGCGTGGCGCGTGAGCCTGTGGCGGAGGCACTGCGCAAGGTGCAGGTGCCCTTCGGCGTCTCCACCGTCGCTCAGGCGGCGGCCATCGCCTCGCTGGATGCCGAGGACGAGCTGCTGGAGCGCGTGTCGGCGATCGTGCAAGAGCGCAACCGGGTTGCGTCCGCGCTGAGCGCGCTGGGGTTGATCGCCTGCGTATCGGAGGCCAACTTCCTGTGGCTGCCGCTGGGCGACCGGGCGATGTCGTTCTCGGATGCCTGTGCAGCGGAAGGCCTGAGTGTTCGTCCCTTCCCGGGCGAGGGTGTCAGAGTGACCATCGGGGAGACGGAGGGCAACGACCGTCTGCTGGAAGTCGCGGCCACGTGGCAGCAGCAATCCGTCTGACATCGAGGGCTCCACAAGTCATGCCACTATGGAGTCATGGCAGCCATGTCGGGATCTGACGAGCACGACAATGTGGTGAGGCTGCCTCGGCATCGCTCCCATGGGATTCTGCGCCAATGGCCGATCACGCTCGTGCTGGCTGGGGTCGCCCTGGCGATGATCCTGATCGCTTTGGACTCCTTCCGACGCGGCTCGGTGGTCCTGTCGGCCAGCGTCCTGCTCGCGGCATTCCTCCGTCTCCTTCTCCCTGAAGGAGACGCCGGCCTGCTGGCCGTCCGATCGAAGAAGATCGATGTCATCACCCTGGGCCTGTTGGGTCTTGGTGTCACTGTCTTCACTTTCTGGGTACCACCGCCGAGCTAGCCCGCAGCCCTTGCCCACCGAAAATATCCCGCCAGACAGGATATTTCTCCCGCATCATGGGAAAAGGTCTTGACGATCACGACACGACCACCTAGCGTTCCGGAGCATGACGGTCAGTGATCCCACTTCACGGTTCAGTCTCGCCGGCAAGTCCCTCATCATCACCGGCGCGTCAGGCGCGATGGGGCGTGAAGCCGCCTTGGGCCTGGGTGCTGCGGGGGCGAACATCACACTTGCTGGCGGAAACGTTGTGGCTCTCGAGGAGCTTGCGGACGACCCCGCGCTGGCCGGGCGCGTTGCCATTGCCCGTTACCGACCGGATACTCCGGCTGACGCAGAGGCGATCGTTCGCTCCGCAGTGAATGCCTTTGGTCAGGTGGACGGGATGCTCGTCGCATCCGGGATGAACAAGGTGGCCCCCATCGTCGACATGGATGTGGAGGATTGGGAGTCCGTCATGGATGCGAACGTAAAGGGCTCCTGGCTGATGAGTCAGGCCGTCGGCCGCGTCCTTCTCGATCAAGGCACAGGTGGCTCGGTCGTCCTCGTCTCGTCCACCCGCGGAAAGCTCGGACATCCGGCGGGCTACACGGCCTATTGCCCGTCCAAGGCGGCGGTTGATCTGCTGGGCAAGACACTTGCTGCGGAGTGGGGGCCTGCTGGTATCCGGGTGAACGTCATCGCTCCGACCGTTTTCCGCTCCGAGCTCACCGCGTGGATGTATGCCGACGATGAGAAGGGTCGAGCCACACGGGAAGCGATGTTCGCGCGCATCCCGCTGAAACGCTTTGCTGAACCTGAGGACTTCGTTGGCGCCCTGCAATACCTGCTCAGCGATGCCTCAACGTTCGTCACTGGCCAGGTGCTGTACCTCGATGGCGGATACACCGCGTGCTGAGCGAAGGGTCGCCCATCGAGTCCGTCGCCGTCATCGGTGCGGGACTCATGGGCCGCCGCCTTGCCGGGCTCGTGGCACGGGCCGGTTATTCCGTTACTCTTGTCGAGCCTGTCCCAGAGGTCCTCGAGTCAGGACTGGCTGATGCACGCTCTATGGCGACCACGGGAGCACTTGACGGAACGACGTCCGTCCTCGACGGAGTCGAGGACGTGGATCTCGTGATTGAGGCGATCATCGAAGACCTGGGGGTGAAGCAGGCGCTATTCAAAGCGATGGGTGAGGCCACATCACGGGCCATCCTGTGCTCGAACTCCTCCGTGCTTCCCATTACGGCCATTGCGGAGCGCGTCGTTGACGGATCGCGGTGTGTCGGAACGCACTTCTGGAATCCACCGGACCTCATCCCGATCGTGGAAGTCGTGCGGGGTTCCCGCACCTCCGACTCGACGATGGATCGCACCTATGCCTTCATGGCTGACATAGGCAAACTCCCCGTGCGCGTCGAGAAGGACGTACCGGGTTTCGTCGGCAATCGACTCCAGCACGCCTTGTGGCGGGAGGCGATCGACCTGGTGGCCACCGGTGTCTGCGACGCCGAGACCGTCGATCTCGTCGTCAAGAACACGATCGGGCTGCGCCTGGGGGAGATGGGCCCGATCGAGAACGCCGACTACGTCGGGCTCGACCTCACCCTGGCCATCCACGAGGCTGTCCTGCCTGACATCTGCCGCGAACCGCACGCCAGTCGCTACCTGCGCAACCTCGTGGCTCAGGGCGAACTGGGTGCCAAATCCGGACAGGGCTTCCTCGCGTGGCCAGCGGGATCGCGGGAGCAGGCCGCCGACCGACTCTCGGCCCATGTCCAGCAGCAGCTGACCGGCCAGACCTCCTGAGAAACCATCCAACGAAGGGAACGATCGATGACGTACACATGGCCGCTGGGCGAAGCTGAGTCCCAGCTCGAGTTCGTGGAGCTCTCCCACTCGTGGGGTCTCGGGCAGCCTTGCTGGCCGTACTTCGAGGACGTCAAGATCGAGCGCCTTCACGGTATGGCCAAGAGCCGCGTGCTCACCCAGAAGATCACCACGGTGATGCACTCGGGTACCCATATCGACGCGCCGGGTCACGTCGTCGAAGGAACCCCGCTGCTCGACGAGATTCCGCTGAGCGCGTTCTTCGGCACCGGAGTCGTGCTCGACGTGCCGATGGGCAAGTGGGAGAAGATCATGCCGGAGCACCTTGAGGCCGCGGCTGAGAAGACCCCTGTGCGCCCGGGCGACATCGTGATCGTCAACACTGGCTGGCACCACAAGTACGCCGACAGTGCCGAGTACTACGCCTACAGTCCCGGCTTCTACAAGGAGGCCGGTGAGTGGTTCGTCTCCAAGGGAGTAAAGGCAGTGGGCACGGACACCCAGGCGCTGGACCATCCGCTTGCCACGGCCATTGGCCCGCACGGACCTTCGAAGGCTGCAGGCGGTCTGCTGCCGTGGGCCTGCGAGGAGTACGAGGCGGAGACCGGCAAGAAGGTCGCTGATGAGTTCGCCCTCTGGGAGCCCTGTCACCGCGAGATCCTGACGCACGGCATCTACGGCTTCGAGAACATCGGTGGTGACGTCGACCAGGTCACTGGAAAGCGGGTCACCTTCGCGGCCTTCCCATGGCGTTGGCGCGGTGGTGACGGCTGTATCGTGCGCCTCGTTGCCATGATGGATCCGAAGGGGACATACCGCATCGAGACCGGCAACAACTGATGCACGTCACCAAGCACTCTGACGCGATTGCGTACGACGCCCCCTTCCATGACGGTGTTGATACCCGCAGACTGCAGGGCATGGAGGTCGGGCCGACGGAGGGCTTCTGGATGGGGCTCTCCGTCTACCCGCCCGGGTCGTCAGCCGGACCATCGGACATCCTCGGCGAGGCCATCTACCTCGTGGTGTCCGGCGAGTTCGTACTCCGCTGCAATGGAGAGACTTTCGCTCTTGGACCATTCGACTCGGTGCATTTCGTCAAGGGAGACCACCGTCAGCTGGTGAATGAGTCCGGTGCGGACGCGGTGCTTGCCGTGTGTCTTGCGAACCCTCCCCAGGCGTCCTGATGGGCGTCGTGATCACCGTCGCGACGACGGGACCGATTGCCTTCAAGGAGGACAATCCTGATCTGCCGACGTCTCCTGAGGAAATTGCCAATGCAGTTCACGAGGCATATCTCGAAGGCGCTTCGGTAGCGCACATCCACCTGCGTGATGAGAACCAGCGTCCTACCGCGGATCTCGACATCGCCCGACGGACGATGGACCTCATCCAGGAGAAATGCCCGATTCACATCCAGCTGTCGACGGGGGTCGGTCTGTCAGTGCCGTTCGAGGACCGCGAGAAGCTCGTGGAGCTTCGCCCGCGCATGGCGACCTTGAATCCGTGCACGATGAGTTTCGGAGTTGGTGAGTTTCACAATCCACCAGACGGAGTGCGGCGTCTTGCTGCGCGGATGCGTGAATTGGACGTCAAACCCGAACTCGAGGTGTACGACACCGGCCACTTGGATGCGGTCATGCGTCTCTATGACGAAGGGTTGCTTGCAGAGCCATTGCAGTTTTCGATCGTCCTGGGCGTCGCCGGGGGCGCTTCGGCCACTCCGCAGAACCTGGTGATGATGGTTGAGCGGCTGCCAAAGAATTGCATCTGGCAGATCATCGCGATCGGCAAGGCAAACCTGCAGCTCACAGCCATCGGGTTGGCTCTGGGCGGTAACGCACGAGCCGGGTTGGAGGACACCCTCTACCTTCGCAAGGGAGAACTTGCGCGAGGCAACACGCCGCTGGTGAAGCGAGTGGCCAACCTGGCTCGTACGATGGATCTCTCCATTGCATCAGTGCAGGAGACCGAGCAGATTCTCAGCCTGCCAAGTCGATGACCGATGGTGTGACGACGAACGGGCGGAGGCCTCTGTGACTGGTGAGGGTCGTTCGGGAATCCAGGTTCTCGATCGTGCGATCGACATCATGCGGGCGCTCAACAGTCACCCGGCAGGCTTGACCCAGTCGGAGATATGTGCGGCCCTCGGGCTAGCGCGTTCCACGGGAAGTCGGCTCTTGATGGCCTTGGAGGTCGAGGGCTTCGTTGTCGCTCTCGGCCCCCGAGGGCGCTACCGATTGGGCCCTGAGCTGGCGCGCCTGGCAGCAACGGCAAGGCGTCAGGCGTGGGTGGATCTACATCCGCTTCTCGTCCAACTGTCATCTGAAATTGGCGAAACCGTTGATATCTCCGTCCTGGAGGGAGACCGCGCGGTCTTTGTCGATCAGGTGGTGGCGAGCAATCGCCTGCGAGCGATGAGTGCGGTGGGCGACTCCTTCCCTCTTCATGCGAGCGCAAACGGCAAAGCTTTCCTTGCCAGGTTGCCTGATGCGGACTGTCACAGAGTCCTGTCCGGGAGACTGGAGGCATTCACACCTCACACAATGACGTCTCCGGATGTCATCAAGTCGGCATTGGCGGAGATCCGCGAACGCGGCGGCGTGGCATTTGATGTCGAGGAGCACGCTCTTGGTATCTGCGCTGTCGGAGCGGTGGCAGGGACGTTGGGAGGGGACCTGCTCGCGGTCTCCATCCCGGTTCCGGTAACTCGGTTCGTGGGCAGAGAGGACGAGCTGTGTTCAGCCGTGGCTGACTTCGCGGGCCGAATCGCTGATTTCAATTCCAGCCCCGAGTAGTACTGGAGGCTGGTTGGACGAGATGTCCGCCCACCCCTCGGACGAAGGAGCAGGCTGGGTCGCATGGGGACCGAATGAGTCAATGGTGCACTGACCGGAGGAATCGATGACGGACGCAACGTGGACACCCCGGCCGGAGAGTGCCGACCTGTCGCGCATCGCGCGCATCCGGCGCGAGGCCCAGTCGCGCACCGGCTGGGTCTTTGGCTCGACCCCCGAGCTTCATCAGTGGTCGGTCAGCGAACCCGATGCCTTCTGGTCCCTCGTGTGGGACGAGTTCGACGTCGTGGGGGTCAAGGGCTCGGTGGCATGTCGCCCCTCGACGCTGCCCGATGCCGTCTTCTTCCCGGAGGCTCGCATCAACCTCGCCGAGAACCTACTGGCTCCGTGGGCGGATTCGGATGACGCCGCCGTCGTGTGGGTGGGAGAGGGAGACGGCAACCTCGTCATTCGCGAGGAGGTATCGGGGATCGAGCTTCGTCGACGTGTCGGCTCGTTCGCCCAAGGACTCCGTGATCATGGTGTCGAGCCGGGCGATCGGATTGGCCTGGTGCTGCCCGTCGGACCCGACGCGCTCGTGTGCACGCTCGGAGCACTCGCCGTCGGCGCTGTCATCAGCAGTGTGTCGCCGGAGTTCGGCGCCCCTTCGATCCTGGACCGGCTCGGTCAGCTGGAGCCGACGGTGCTCGTGGCCGCTCCGTCCTATCGGTGGGGCGGCCGGGAGTTCGACACGACCGCCAATCTCGCCGAGGTGGTGCGTGGTCTCCCGTCTCTCGCGTGGCTGCTGGTGGCTGACGAGGCTCCAACCGACGTCATCGTGTCAGCGGCGCCGGACGGATGCGTCGTGGGCGCTCTGGCTCCGGAACTGTCTCGAGTGGGTGAGCCGACATTTGAGCGTGTGCCGTTCGACCATCCTGCCTACGTCCTGTTCTCGTCAGGGACGACGGGCAAGCCGAAGTGCCTCATCCATCGTGGTGGGGGAGTGCTGCTGAAGCATCTGGTCGAGGTGGGCCTGCATGCCGATGTGCGAGCCGGAGATCGCCTGCTGTTCTACACGACGACCAGCTGGATGATGTGGAACTGGGAGATCTCGGCGCTCGCCGTCGGGGCGACGCTGGTGCTCCACGATGGGGCTCCGACCTACCCGTCCGCCGCGTCGCTGTTCGACTCTGCGCGACTGGCGGGAGCCACGCACCTGGGCATGGGTGCTCGCCTTCTCGATCACATGCGCAGCGAGGAGGTGAGCCTGCGCGCTCGGGTGGGCACGGACGCACCGCTGCGCCAGGTTCTCGTCACGGGATCCCCCCTGTCAGAGCCAACAGCGCTCTGGCTTGCGAATGAGCTGGGTCCCGAAGTCATGATCAATCCGATCTCGGGCGGCACCGACCTCGTCGGGGTGTTCGTCGGCGGCGATCCCACCCGCCCCTTCCATGCCGGTGAGATGGCCGGGCCGATCCTCGGCACGGACGTGGATGTCTACGCGGATGCCGGCGTTCGAGCGGCAGACGGTGAGGCCGGAGAACTCGTCTGCCTTCAGCCCTTTCCCACGGTGCCCGTCGGAATCTGGGGTGACGCGTCGGGCGCGAGACTGCGGGCCACCTACTTCGACACCTGGCCGGGGATCTGGGTGCATGGTGATCGAGCCGTGCGCAGCGAGCATGGAGGAGTCGCCATCCTCGGTCGTTCGGATGCCACGTTGAATGTTGCGGGCGTCCGCATCGGGACTGCCGAGATCTATGCCGCACTTGCAGATCACCCAGCCGTGGTCGATTCGCTGGCATTCGGGCAGGAGTGGGACGGGGACACCCGGATCGTCCTGCTGGTCATGCCCGCACCGGGTGCGACCCTCGACGCGGAGACCGAGACTTCCATCCGAGGAGCGATCCGACGAGCCTGCTCACCTCGTCATGTGCCCGCGCTGATCATCGCGGTCCCGGACCTGCCGAGGACTCAGACGGGGAAGCTGTCGGAGGTGGCGGTGCGTGAGGCAGTGCATGGCCGGGAGGTCAAGGGCCTCGGTGCGCTGGCGAATCCGGAGGCCCTGTCGGCGATCGTGGCGGCTGTGCCTCGCGGGTGACCTCACCCGTGTGACCTGTTGCACACTGAGCTCCGGACGCTCGCCTGCCGGACTCCCCGTGGTCTGCCTGCGATATCTTGACGTCAAGATTTCCCCCCATTCGGACCTGGAAAGGCTTCTTCATGGCTCGCAGCGGCAAGGTCTCCGTCATCGGAGCAGGCTTCTACGGATCGACGACCGCTCTGCGGCTCGCCGAGTACGACATCTTCGAGACGGTCGTTCTGACCGACGTCATCGACGGCAAGCCCGAGGGCATCGCCCTTGACATCAATCAGTCCCGTTGGGTCGAGGGCTACGAGACCAAGATGGTGGGCCAGACCACGGGCCCGAACGGTGAGGGATACGAAGCCATCGCCGGATCTGAAATCGTCGTCATCACGGCCGGCCTGCCCCGCAAGCCCGGCATGAGCCGCATGGACCTCATTGAGACCAACGCGAAGATCATGCGCAACGTGGCTGAGAACATCGCCAAGTACGCCCCCGACTGCGTCATCATCAACGTGGCGAACCCGCTTGATGAGATGACCGCACTGGCCCAGATTGTCAGCGGATTCCCGCATCAGCGTGTGATCGGCCAGGCCGGCATGCTCGACACCGCTCGCTTCACGCACTTTGTCGCGGAGAAGCTCGATGTTCCGGTCGCGTCGGTCACGACGCTGACTCTGGGCTCGCACGGCGACACCATGGTGCCGGTTGCGTCGGCATGCGTCGTGGATGGCAAGCCGCTGTCTGATCTCCTCTCCGAGGACGAGATCACCGAGCTCGTCGAGCGCACCCGCGCAGGCGGAGCTGAGATCGTGGCGCTGCTGAAGACGGGATCGGCCTACTACGCCCCGTCTGCTGCCGCGGCGCGCATGGCCAAGGCCGTGCATGAGGACTCCGGTGCCGTCATGCCCGTGTGCGCATGGGTGGACGGGGAGTACGGACTGTCGGGCGCCTACCTGGGCGTCGAGGCCGAGATCGGCAAGGAGGGCATCAAGAAGGTGCTCGAGACGCCGCTGACCGAAGGCGAGCGCGCCCTTCTCGGTGAGGCCTACGAGGCCGTCAAGGCCAAGCAGGCCGACGTCAAGGACCTCTGAGCTCTACAGACCTAGGAGAGAACACACGCATGGCGAAGATCAAGGTTGAGAACCCGGTCGTTGAGCTCGACGGCGACGAGATGACGCGCATCATCTGGCAGTTCATCAAGGACGAACTGATCCTGAAGTACCTCGATGTCGACCTGAAGTACTACGACCTCGGCATGGAGTACCGCGACGAGACCGATGATCAGGTCACGATCGACGCGGCGCACGCGATCCAGAAGTACGGCGTCGGCGTGAAGTGCGCCACCATCACGCCGGACGAGGCCCGAGTTGAGGAATTCGGCCTGAAGAAGATGTGGCGGTCGCCGAACGGCACCATTCGCAACATCCTCGGTGGCGTCATCTTCCGCGAGCCGATCATCATCAGCAACATCCCGCGGCTCGTCCCCACGTGGACGAAGCCGATCATCGTCGGCCGTCACGCGTTCGGTGATCAGTACAAGGCGACGGACTTCAAGGTCCCCTCGGCAGGAACCCTGACGATGACCTTCACCCCGTCAGACGGCTCCGAGCCGATGGAGTTCGATGTCTTCGACTTCCCGGCCAGTGGCGTTGCCATGGGCATGTACAACCTCGACGAGTCGATTCGCGATTTCGCTCGGGCGTCTTTGCGCTATGGCCTCGCACGCAACTACCCCGTCTACATGTCGACCAAGAACACGATCCTCAAGGCCTACGACGGTCGGTTCAAGGACATTTTCGCGGAGATCTTCGAGACTGAGTTCAAGGATCAGTTCGAGGCAGCCGGCATCACCTACGAGCATCGCCTCATCGACGACATGGTCGCCGCGGCGATGAAGTGGGAGGGCGGATACGTCTGGGCCTGCAAGAACTACGACGGTGACGTGCAGTCCGACACCGTCGCGCAGGGCTTCGGATCCCTTGGTCTCATGACCTCTGTGCTGATGACTCCGGATGGCCGCACGGTGGAGGCCGAGGCCGCGCATGGCACGGTGACTCGCCACTACCGCGAGCACCAGAAGGGCAATCCGACCTCGACCAACCCCGTCGCCTCGATCTTCGCCTGGACGCGCGGGCTGGAGCACCGTGGCAAGCTGGACAGCACTCCTGCGGTGAGCGAGTTCGCTCGCACGCTGGAGCGTGTCTGCATCGAGACCGTCGAGCAGGGGAAGATGACCAAGGACCTCGCCCTGCTGATCAGCAAGGAGCAGCCCTGGCAGACCACGCAGGAGTTCCTCGCCTCGATCGACGAGAACCTGCAGAAGGCCATGGCCTGATCTGGAACACCGTGTGAAGGGGCCCCGCCGATATCGGCGGGGCCCCTTCACTTTGCACTCCCTCAGCTCAGTCGTAGGCAGCCTGCCAACAGGGCAGTCGTCAGGGATGGGGACAGATAATCTGAGGCCATGCCCCATGTTGCGCGCGAGGACTGCGTGCTCGTCGTCATCGATGGGCAGCCAGGGTTCTACGGGTCCCATCGGGTCGACGTTGATCGCGCCCGGCACGAGTCGGCCCTGAGCACAGCAGCCTGGGTCACTGGTCTGGCTCGGGCCCTGAGCGTTCCCGTCGTCGTGACCGAGGAGGACGCCGCGACGAACGGACCGACGTCCGCGGCGATCACCGGTGCACTCCCGGAGGGCACCTCGGTGATGGACAAGGCAGTCTTCGGGGCCAACGACAACCCACCGATCGATTCGGCCGTCCGAGCGCACGGTCGCTCGACGGTCGTCCTCGTCGGAACGGAGACGGACGTCTGTGTCGCACACTCGGCCATGGGTTGGCAGGCATCGGGGCTTCGAGTCCTCGTCGTGCATGATGCTGTCTACTCCGCTGGGAAGGCCCATGAGAACGGGCTGATGCGCCTGCGGCAGGAGGGGGTCGAGCTGCTGAGTGCCAAGGAGCTCTACTACGAGTGGCTGCGGACTCTGGCCAGCGTGCGTGACTTCGATGCGCAGAATCCTGACCTTGCCTCGCCTCCGGGGTTCAGCCTCTAGGGCCCGTTGCGGCGGAGCGTCCGCGTCGCGCCGATAGAGTTCCGGCATGGCCGACATCTGGGTGAATGCCCTCGTGGTTCTGGTCTTCATCCTCATCGGCGGATTCTTCGCCGCGGCCGAGATGTCCCTGGTGACTCTGCGCGAGAGCCAGGTTCAGCGTCTCAGCGAGGGCAGCAAGAGGGGGCGTCGCCTCGCAGCCCTGACGGACAATCCGAACCGGTACCTGGCCGCAGTGCAGGTCGGCGTGACGCTCGCGGGATTCGTGTCGGCCGGTTTCGGTGCGGCGCAGATCGCCCCGGCGATCGCGGCACCTTTGGTCGAGGCGGGTCTGGCCGAAGGACTGGCGGAGATCCTGGCCTTCGTCGGCATCACCGTCGTCATCGCCTACCTGTCCTTGGTTCTGGGCGAGTTGGTTCCCAAGCGGATCGCCCTGCAGAGCGTGGAGAAGGTCGCTCTCGTGGTGGCCATCCCGATCGACGTGATTGCCTCCATCTTTCGCCCCTTCATCGCGGCCCTCTCGTGGTCGACCGATCTCATCGTGCGTCTCGTGGGTGGAGATCCTGACGCGGGCAAGGACCAGATCAGCGGCGAGGAGTTGCGCGACCTGGTCGCCGGGCATGAGGAGCTCACGTTCGAGGAGCGAGCCCTCATCGATGACGTGTTCGCCGCGGGTGAGCGTGAGCTGCGCGAGGTGATGCTTCCCCGCACCGAGGTGGAGTTCCTCGACGCGAGCCTGCCGGTGTTCAAGGCCATCGCGGTGATCATGGACCAGCCCCACAGCCGGTATCCGGTCATCCGAGGGTCGGCGGATGATGTCATCGGGTTCGTGCATATTCGTGACATCCTGAATCCAGAGGTATCCGAGCGATCGATTCGCGTGGGTGAGCTTGCCCGCGAGGTGATCTCGTTCCCGGCATCGAAGGTGGTGCTGAGCACGTTGACGGAGATGCGACGTCTGCGTCAGCATCTGGCCATCGTTCAGGATGAGTACGGCGGTACCGCCGGCATCGTGACGATGGAGGATCTTGTCGAGGAGCTTGTCGGCGACATCCAGGATGAGTACGACGTTGATCGACCTGAAGAGGTGCCCGGCCCGATCGGAGTCACGACGGTCGATGGGCTGCTCAATCTCTGGGACTTCGCCGAGGCGACTGGCCTGGAGCTCCCCGAGGGTCCGTACGAGACAGTGGCAGGCTTCCTGGTCGCGCGCCTGGGGCGGGTGCCGCTCCTGGGGGACACCGTGCGAGAGGGACAGCACGAGTTGGAAGTCACGGAGATGGACGGCCGGCGTGCCGCACGAGTGCGCGTCAGCCCGGTGGAGGAGCCAGTCGATCCGGTGGCGGAACTGCGCGAGTAGCAGGCGGGACGGACGGCGGGTTGCTGCCTCCGCAGCCGTGTGCGGCGATGCGACACAATGGCCCTCATGACTGCAGCAGACGGCCGGCATCCACGTGTCCTGTCGGGAATCCAGCCCACCGCCGACGCCTTCCACATCGGCAACTACATCGGTGCGCTGCGTGAGTGGGTGCGCCTGCAGGCCACGCATGACGCCTACTACTGCGTGGTCGACCAGCATGCGATCACAGTGGAGCACGATCCGGAGACGCTGAGGCGGCGCACGTACGCATCGTTCGCGCAGCTTCTGGCCATTGGCCTGGATCCTGAGCGGTCCACGATCTTCGTGCAGAGCCATGTGCCCGAGCACAGCCAGCTGGCTTGGGTGCTGGAATGCCAGACCGGCTTCGGCGAGGCCGGTCGCATGACGCAGTTCAAGGATAAGTCCCAGAGGTCCGAGTCTGATCGCATCACTGTGGGGCTGTATACCTATCCGATCCTTCAGGCCGCGGACATCCTCATCTATCAGGCCGACGCCGTGCCCGTGGGGGAGGATCAGCGCCAGCACCTCGAGCTGACCCGCGACCTGGCCCAGCGCTTCAACACCCGCTTCGGCCCCACGCTGACGGTTCCGGAGGCCCTGATCGTCAAGGAGACAGCCAAGATCCTGGACCTGCAGGATCCGACGGCCAAGATGAGCAAGTCCGTCGCGGCCGGATGCGTCTTCCTTCTCGACGATGACAAGGCCGTGACCAAGAAGATCAAGAGTGCGGTGACCGACTCTGAGCGCGAGGTCCGGTTCGACACCGTGAACAAGCCCGGAGTGTCGAACCTGCTGTCGATTCAGCATGCCCTGACGGGCCGAGCCATCGCAGATCTGGAGGCGTCATACGAGGGCCGCGGCTATGGGGATCTCAAGGGGGACACCGCGGAGCTGGCGGTTGAATCCATCCGGCCGATTCGCGAGCGTGCCCAGGAGCTCATGGCCGATCCGGCGGAGCTGCGCAGGCTGATGACGATCGGGGCCCATCGAGCACGTGCGACGGCGGCGCAGACTCTGGATGCCGTGTACCAGCGAGTGGGATTCGTTCCGATGGACCACCCCTGATCGTCAGGGCAATGACCGCGTGATGTGAGCGGTGCGGCCTGGGGCGCGTCAGCTCGTATGGCGACCGGGGCGCGATGTGCCGCGCCGCACGAGCAGGACACCGGCTCCTAACGCGACGACCAGGATCACTCCGACGACTCCGGCCGGAAGAACCGAGGCTGCCGATCCACTGGTGGATGTGGTTTCCAGAGCCATGTCATCGGATGCCGCCGTAGGGGACTCGGCTTCCTTCGTGAGGTCCTCTGCTGCATCGTCACTTCGGACGGCTATCGAGGCCGCATCAGGGGCGTCGATGAGCACGCCCACGGGCTCGACACGATCGGCATTCTTGAACCCCCACGAGAGCAGCTTGGTGGCGGCACCCTCAGTGGACTCCTTGATGCCCATGAGTGACACGATCAGCGTCCGCCCCTTGCGTGAGGCGGCACCGACGAAGGTTCGACCCGCATTCGACGTGAAGCCGGTCTTGACGCCGATCGCCCCCTTCCAGTCGTTCAGGAGCATGCGATTGGTGGTGTAGATGGTGTGGCTCTTCTTGCCCTTGACGTTCGGGAACTGCGCCTTCACCATCCGGGCATAGCCGGCGAAGTCCTCGCGCTCCAGCCCTGCCCGCGCGATCAGGGCCAGATCGTATGCACTGGACAACTGCCCTGGAGCGTCCAAGCCGTTGGTGTTCTTGGCGACGGTGTCGTAGGCGCCCAGCTCGCGTGCCACCTCGTTCATCTGCTTGACGGTCTTGCGCACGCCGCCATTGGCCTGAGCAACGGCGATGGCGGCATCATTCGCGCTGGGCAGGAACACCGCCTTCCACAGCTCGTCCATCGTGTAGGTCTTGCCGGGCTTGAGGCCCACCTTCGAGCCGTAGATGTTGGCCGCCTTGGAGGTGGCGACGTAGGTCTGGCCAGGATCAGTCTGAGGAAGCACTGTCAACGCGGTGAGGGTCTTCAGGGTGCTCGCGGGTGCTCGCTGCACATGGGCGCCCTTGTGGGCCAGAACGGCCCCCGTCTCGGCATCGGCAAGAACCCAGGTGGCTGCCCAGATGTCGGGCAGGGGATCGGTGGATTCCGTGGGATTCACGGTGCGCTTCGCGGTCGAGAGCTGTGCGCCGCCCACGGTCTCGGCGTGAGCGGGAGCGGCAGCCAGCACACCGACAGTGGCAAGCGCCACAGCGGCGATGAGGCGGCCCATGGACCGTCCAAACGGGAGTGATGACATCGCCTCCCATGGTAGGCCGCCGAGTACTCTCGGAATCCGAGCCCACGCGGAGGAGAAGCCATGTCATCTGTGACCACGCCCACAGGCCTGCTGATCGGCGGTGAGTGGCAGCAGACCCAGGATCGCCTGCAGGTCATCGATCCGGCCACCTTCACTGTGCTGGCGGAGATTGGTAATGCCTCGGTGGCGAACGGGCTCGACGCAGTGTCCGCGGCGCATGAGGCCTTCCAGACCTGGTCGGTCACCCCGGCTCGTCAGCGTGCGGAGATCCTCCGCAAGGCCTTCGAGATCATGACGGCCGAGCTCGAGACCTGCGCGCGGATCATCTCCCTTGAGAACGGCAAGGCGTGGCGGGACGCGATGGGCGAGGCCGTCTACGCGGCAGAGTTCTTCCGGTGGTTCTCCGAAGAGGCCTGCCGGATTCAGGGCGACTTCCGCTCGGCCCCGGGTGGGGACAAGACGATCGTTGTCGATCACCGTCCCATGGGTGTGGCGTTCATGATCACGCCGTGGAACTTCCCGGCGGCCATGGCGACCCGCAAGCTTGCGCCCGCACTCGCGGCCGGCTGCACGGCCGTCCTCAAGCCGGCCAGTGAGACGCCGTTGACAGCACTGTGGATCGGCGACGTGCTGCAGCGCGCTGGAGCGCCGGCGGGTGTCGTGAACATCATCACGACCAAGCAGACGGGGCCCGTCTCCGAGGCGATCCTGGCTGACGAGCGGGTGGCCACGCTCTCGTTCACGGGTTCGACCTTCGTCGGCAAGATGCTGTTGAAGCAGACTGCTGAGCGGGTGCTTCCCTCTTCCATGGAACTCGGGGGAAACGCTCCGTTCATCGTGCTCGAAGGCACGGATGTCGATGCGGCAATCTCGGGTGCCATGGTCGCGAAGATGCGCAACGGCGGTGCCGCCTGCACTGCGGCCAATCGCTTCTACGTCCATGCATCCCTCGCCGAGGAGTTCTCGACCAAACTCGAGCAGGCCTTTGCCGGACTCAAGATCGGCCCAGGAATCGAGCAGGAGAACGACCTCGGCGCGATGGTGTCCGAGAAGGAGCGCGACAAGATCGTCGAACTCCTGCAGCAGGCCATGGGGGAGGGCGTAGTCGCAAGGCCGTCGTCGACGGTGCCGTCCCTGGGTGCCTTCATCGCGCCAACGGTGGTCCGAGACGTTCAGCACGGTTCGACGCTCACCACGAACGAGATCTTCGGTCCGATCGCCCCCATCATCACGTTCGAGGATGAGGAGGAGGGTATCCGCATGGCCAACGACACCGAGTACGGGCTCATCTCCTACGTCTACGCCAAGGATCCGGGAACCGGCATCCGCATCGCGCGGCGCATGGAGTCCGGCATGGTAGCCGTCAACCGTGGTCTGGCCTCTGATCCGGCCGCGCCCTTCGGCGGCATGAAGGAGTCCGGTCTCGGTCGCGAGGGCGGGTTCGCGGGCATCCACGAATTCCTCGAGACCCAGTACTACGCGGTGGATCTGTAGGCGATCTCACCCGGTCCTCGACCTAGGGCAGAAACAACTCAGGCGTCACACTCGCGTGTGACGCCTGAGTTCTGCTTGGGGAGTGGTCAGCGACGGAAGATGAGTGCCCGCTTGACTTCCTGAATCGCCTTGGTGACCTCAATGCCGCGAGGGCATGCGTCGGTGCAGTTGAAGGTGGTGCGGCAGCGCCACACGCCCTCCTTCTCGTTGAGAATCTCCAGGCGCTGCTCGGCGCCGGAGTCGCGGCTGTCGAAGATGAACCGGTTCGCCGCGACGATCGCAGCAGGACCGAAGTACTGGCCGTCGGTCCAGTAGACGGGGCATGAGGTCGTGCAGCAGGCGCACAGAATGCACTTGGTGCCATCGTCGAACTTGGCGCGATCCTCGGCCGACTGCAGGCGCTCGCGGCTGGGCTCGTGGCCGTCCGTGATGAGGAAGGGCATGACGGCGCGGTACGCCTCGAAGAAGGGTTCCATGTCGACGATGAGATCCTTCTCCAGCGGCAGGCCCTTGATCGCCTCAACGGTAATCGGCTTGCTGATGTCGAGGTCCTTCACGAGCGTCTTGCAGGCAAGACGATTCCGCCCATTGATGCGCATGGCGTCGGAACCGCAGATGCCGTGCCCGCAGGAGCGACGGAAGCTCAGAGTGCCGTCGACCTCGCCCTTGATCTTCTCGAGCGCGGTGAGAACGCGATCGGTGGGGAAGAGGGGGACGGTGTACTCCTCCCAGTGCGGCTCGGCGTCGACCTCCGGCAGGAATCGACGCACACGGAAGGTGACGTCGGTCGCGACGGGAGCTGCGATGGGGGCTTCGGCAACGGCAGTCATCAGTACTTGCGCTCCATCGGCTGGTATCGAGTGATGGTGACGGGCTTGTAGTCCAGTTGCACCTCGGTGGAACCATCGGCACTCATGCGCTGGTAGCCCATGGTGTGACGCATGAAGTTGACGTCATCGCGGTTGGGGTAGTCCTCCCGAGCGTGACCGCCCCGAGTCTCCTTGCGCTCGAGGGCGCTGATGACCACCAGTTCAGCAAGATCGAGCAGGAAGCCCAGCTCGATGGCCTCCATGAGATCGGTGTTGTAGCGAACGCCCTTGTCCTGGATGGCGATGTTGCGGTACCTGCGCTTGAGCTCCTGCACATCGTTGAGGGCCTGCTTGAGCGTGGCCTCTGTGCGGTAGACCTGTGCATTGAGATCCATGGTCTCCTGCATCTCACGACGCAGGGTCGACACGCGCTCACTGCCGTTGCTCGAGCGGAGCATCTCCACCAGGGCGATCGTCTGCGACTGCGGATCGGCAGGAAGCTCGACGAAGTCGTGGCTGTTCGCGTACTCGGCAGCGGCAATGCCGGCCCGGCGCCCGAACACGTTGATGTCGAGCAGGGAGTTGGTGCCCAAGCGGTTGGCGCCGTGCACTGACACGCAAGCGGCCTCACCCGCGGCGAAGAGGCCCGGGATCACGTGCTCGTTGTCGCGGAGCACCTCAGTCGAGATGTTGGTGGGGATGCCGCCCATGGCGTAGTGGGCCGTGGGGAACACCGGTACCAGCTCGGTCACCGGATCCACCCCCAGGTAGGTGCGGGCGAACTCGGTGATGTCGGGCAACTTGGCCTCGATCTGCTCCTTGGGCAGGTGGGTGAGGTCGAGGTACACGTAGTCCTTGTTCGGCCCGGCGCCGCGGCCCTCGCGGACCTCGAGGACCATTGACCGGGAGACCATGTCGCGGGGTGCGAGATCCTTGATGGTCGGGGCATAGCGCTCCATGAAGCGCTCACCTGACGCATTGCGCAGGATGCCGCCCTCGCCACGCGCCCCCTCGGTCAGGAGGACGCCCAGACCTGCCAGGCCGGTGGGATGGAACTGGTAGAACTCCATGTCCTCCAGCGGGATCCCGCGTCGGTAGCAGACGCCCATGCCGTCACCGGTCAGGGTGTGGGCATTCGATGTGGTCTTCCAGACCTTGCCGAAGCCGCCGGTGGCGAACACGACGCTCTTGGCCCGAAACACATGGATCTCTCCGGTGGCGAGCTCGTAGGAGACGACGCCGGCCGTGACGGGGCCGTTCTCCGTCTCCTCCAGGATGAGGTCGAGGACGTAGAACTCGTTGTAGAACTCCACATTCTGCTTGATGCAGTTCTGGTAGAGGGTCTGCAGAATCATGTGGCCCGTGCGGTCAGCTGCGTAGCAGGCGCGTCGGACGGCAGCCTCACCGTGATTGCGGGTATGACCGCCGAAGCGACGCTGGTCGATGCGACCCTCGGGCGTACGGTTGAACGGCAGACCCATCCTCTCGAGGTCGAGGACCGCGTCGATGGCCTCCTTGCACATGATCTCCGCGGCGTCCTGATCGACGAGGTAGTCACCGCCCTTGATCGTGTCGAAGGTGTGCCACTCCCAGTTGTCCTCTTCCACGTTCGCGAGCGCGGCGCACATGCCGCCCTGCGCTGCGCCGGTGTGGGAGCGCGTCGGGTAGAGCTTCGTCAGTACGGCCGTCCGCGCCCGGCCGCTGGCCTCGAGTGCGGCGCGCATGCCGGCGCCGCCAGCGCCGACGATGACCACGTCATAGGCGTGCGTCTGCATAGGTCCGTCTCCTTGAAAAGAACTAGCCGATGTTGGGATCGAAGGTGAAGATGACGAGCGTGCCGAGAATGATCGTGAATCCGGCGGCGGTGAACAGCAGCATCTTGAGCCAGAAGCGGGTCTGGTCGCGCTCGGCGTAGTCGTTGATGATGGTCCGCATGCCGTTGGTGCCGTGAATCATGGCCAGCCAGAGCATGAGGAGGTCCCAGACCTGCCAGAAGGGGCTGCTCCAGCGACCGGCGACGAAGGCGAAGTTGATGCGCTGCACGCCGCCGTCGAGGATGTTCATGATGAAGAGGTGACCGAGAACGAGGAAGATCAGGACGATCCCGGAAATGCGCATGAACAGCCACGAGTAGAGCTCGAAGTTGCTGCGCTGACCCGTGCGATTCGAGGATCGCGGGGCAGCGATGCTGATGGACTCGGGCTGGGATGTGGTGCTCATGAGGTGCTCCCGAACATGGCCTCGACGGTGTGCTTGAGCATGAAGAAGGTGCCAGGGACCATCAGGAGCAACCACACGGCGGCGATGGCCCAGGTCATCTGGCGCTGGTAGCGCGGTCCCTGGGACCAGAAGTCGATGAGCACGACGCGAAGGCCGTTGAATGCGTGGTAGAGAACTGCTCCCACAAGCCCGACCTCGAGCAGGTTCACGATGGGCGTCTTATAGGAGGCGATCACCAGGTCATACGCCTCGGGGGACACGCGCACGAGGGCGGTGTCGAGGACGTGGACCAGGAGGAAGAAGAACACCGCGACCCCGGTGACACGATGCAGGACCCACGTCCACATCCCCTCACCGCCGCGATACAGCGTGCCGACTGACGTTAGCGTGGCCACGCCACCTCCCTTGGTTCGACCCCGGGCGACGCGCGTGGGGCGCGCAGGGGTACGGCCAGAGTAGCGAGGTCTCCCTCGCTCGGCGCGGCCGGATATGCATGGACGTCCTATGTCCTGCGTCACAGGCTCCGAGGGCTGGTGTGGCGCTCTGGCCTAGCCTGCTTGCGGCAGTGCAAATGTCCGCTGCATGCGGGCGGCGCTCCGCTGCAGCGCTGCGGCGACGTGATCCTCCCGGGTAGGCCGGGGCGTGGCCCGTCTCTGGGCGACGGCCACGGCGCCGGTGAGGTCGGTGGTCACGATCGGTGCGGCCACGCACCTGACTCCCACCGCGTACTCCTCGTCATCGTGCGCCAGTCGAGGGGACAGGTGGATCTCGCTCTCCAGCCGCTGACGGTCGGTGACGGTGTGCTGCGTCAGCTGATGGAGGGGGTGTCGAGCGAGGTAGTCGGCACGATCGGCCTCGCTCATGGCAGCCAGGATGCACTTGCCGAGGGCGGTGGCGTGTGCGGAGTCGTGGATGCCCACCCAGAGGTCGATGGACGGAACCTTGGGTGAGTCGACGATCTCCACGACGGCGATCTCGCCATCGTGATAGACCGCCAGGTAGACGGGCGCGCGGAGCTCGTCGCGCAAGCCCTGCATGGTCGGTCGAGCACGGGCCAGTACCGCAGCCATCCGGTCCTGAGCGGCCACTTGAGTGAGCGTGGGGCCGAGGACGTAGCTGCCGTCGTCAAGCCGGCGGAGGTATCCCTCATGGGTGAGGGTTCGCAGCAGGTGGTAGGTCGTGGACAGAGAAAGCCCCTGAGCGCGGGACAGCTCCTTGGCGTTGGCTCGGCCATCCAGAGCGACGACCGACTCGATCAGGTGAAGGGCGCGCTGCACAGACTGGATCAGGGTTCCCTCTGGAGCTGCCATCGCGCCTCCTCCGGCTGCCTCTCACGCCGGAGGCTAGCCCTGCGGCGCCGCCTGCGCCGGAAAACCGGGCAACTGTGCGAGCTCGTTGCCGCTATCTGAAATCTCGATCCTTGCGGGAGCGAAGGGCGTGAGCCAACACTGGAGCCTTCCCGGTGCGTGTGCGCGATGGTCCAGTTGAGCCCGGGTTCTGACGAGAGGAGCGTCATGGTCGACAACGACATGCGTGTGGACTTCTACAAGGAGATGGTGCGCATCCGCACCTACGAGGCGGCACTGCAGCGTGACTACCACGCGGACAAGGCGCCGGCCTGGGATATCGGCGCCGGGCTGATCCCCGGCGAGATGCACCTGTCCGCGGGGCAGGAGCCCGTGGCAGTCGGTCTCTGCGCGAACCTCGAGCAGGGCGATGCCATCACCGGACCGCACCGCCCCCATCACCTGGCCTTGGCCAAGGGCGTGGACATGAAGGCGATGACGGCGGAGATCTTCGGCCGCGACGCCGGTCTATCGCATGGGAAGGGCGGACACATGCACCTGTTCGATCCCTCGCAGCACTTCTCCTGCTCGGGGATCATCGCTCAGGGGATGCCGGTTGCGGTGGGGCAGGCCCTGGCCTTCTCGCGGCGCGGAACTGACAACGTGGCGGTGGCAGTAGCGGGCGAGGGAGCGGCGAATCAGGGCGGCTTCCATGAGGCTCTCAACCTCGCCTCCATGTGGAAGCTGCCGGTGATCTTCATCATCGAGGACAACGACTGGGCCATCTCGGTGAATCGGGAGACGGCGACCCCCATCAAGGACGGCTCACTGCGGGCGTCGGCCTACGGGATGCCATCGGCTCGAATCGAGGGCAATGACGTGGAAGCCATCTACGACGCCTGCCGGACGGCTGTGGAACGGGCCCGGGCAGGTGGAGGACCAACTCTGCTGGAGATCCACACCGTGCGCCTGTGGGGCCACTTCGAGGGCGACGCACAGGCCTACCGAGGTGATGAACTTGCCGCAGCGACGGAGAACGATCCCATCCCGCTGTACGAGAAGCGACTGCTCGCAGCCGGACTGCTCACCGAGGATTCGATTGCCTCGATCAAGGCCCAGGCGGAGGAAGAGGTGGAGGCGGCCATCGCCTACGCCAAGGCTAGCCCTGAGCCCAAGCCCAGCGATGCCTACCTGCACGTCTTCGCCTGAGACGACCGAGAACCTGAGGCCAGAGAGAACATGAGGCCAGAGATGAGGAGACAGAAATGACTGCACCAGTTGATGTGGAGGCGGGCGCTCGGCGCGTGACCACGGCCAAGGCCATCTCCGAGGCCATCGCTCAGGAGATGCGGGCGAATCCCGAGGTCTTCGTGATGGGAGAGGACGTGGGTCCCTACGGAGGGATCTTCGGCTCCACGGGAGGACTGTTCGAGGAGTTCGGTGCCACTCGGGTCATCGACACGCCCATCTCGGAGACGGGCTTCATCGGCGCAGGCATCGGTGCTGCCGTCGAGGGCATGCGCCCGGTCGTGGAACTGATGTTCGTGGACTTCCTGGGCGTCTGCTTCGACCAGATCTACAACCACATGGCGAAGATTCACTACGAGTCCGGGGGAAACGTCAAGGTGCCGATGGTGCTGATGATGGCCGTCGGTGGCGGCTACTCGGATGCGGCTCAGCACTCGCAGTGCCTGTGGGCCACGTTCGCGCACATGCCCGGCATGAAGGTCGTCGCTCCGTCCAATCCCTATGACGCCAAGGGCCTGATGGCTTCGGCCATCAAGGACGACAACCCGGTCATCTTCATGTTCCACAAGGGTGTCATGGGTCTTCCGTGGATGGCCAAGAATCCGCGGTCGATCGGAGCGGTCCCCGAGGAGGAGTACACGGTCCCGATCGGCAAGGCGGCCATCCCTCATCCCGGTACAGACGTGACCGTGGTCAGCGTCTCGATGTCCGTCCAGCACTGCCTTGATGTCGCGGAGAAACTGGAGGGAACGACCTCGGTGGAGGTCATCGACCTGCGATCCATCGTGCCGCTCGATCGCGAGGCGATTCTGGCCTCCGTGGCGAAGACCGGGCGGCTGGTCATCGTGGATGAGGACTACAAGTCATTCGGCCTGAGCGGCGAGATCGTGGCCACGATCGCTGACAAGGACCCGTCCATGCTCAAGGTCCCCGTCCAGCGGGTCGCATATCCCGACATCCCTGTGCCCTATGCACGAGTCCTGGAGTACGAGGCGCTGCCGACCAGGGACAAGATCGAGGCGGCTATCGCTGCTGTCATGAAGGGCTGAGGACAGGACGCATGAGCGAGACCATCACCTTCCCGACGATGTCCAAGGATGAGGACGCGGAGGGCGTGCTTGCAACATGGTTCGTCCGCACGGGGGAGACGGTTCGGTCCGGTCAGGTGATCGCCGAGGTCATGGTCGACAAGGTGTCGATGGACGTCGAGGCGCCGACTAGTGGAACGGTCACCTGCCTGGTCGAGGAGGAGGCCGCCGTGCGACAGGGTCAGGAGATCGCGCGGATCGACTAGCCTCGCGGACATGCGCGCTGTTGAGTGGAATACGTCCGACGGATCCCTGCTGCTGATCGATCAGACCCTGCTGCCGGGTGAGACTGCTGTGATGGCTTGCACCACCGTCGATCAGCTGGTGGATGCGATCCAGCGGCTGGTCGTGCGGGGCGCTCCGGCGCTCGGCGCTGTCGGTGCCTACGGCGTCGCGGTCGCGATGCTTCAGGGCCAGCGCGAGGGTTGGTCCGCTGACGTGCTGGCCGAGCAGGTGGCGCGAGTCCGCGATGCGCGTCCGACGGCGGTGAATCTGGCATGGGGTGCTGATCGCGTGACCCCGCTGATCGCATCCGGGGTCGCCGCGGTCCTCGCTGAGGCAGATGCCGTGATGGTGGAGGACGAGGCGGCGAATCGGGAGCTCTCGCGGCTGGGCGCCGACTGGATTCTTGCCCGCACCGGGCGAGCGAAGGTGCGCGTCCTAACGCACTGCAATACCGGTTTCCTTGCGACGACGGCCTGGGGGACCGCACTCGGAATCGTGCGGGAACTGCATGCCCGAGATGCGCTGGAGATCGTCTACGCGGATGAGACCAGGCCCCTTCTCCAGGGATCCCGCCTCACGGCATGGGAGCTCCAGCAGGAGGGCATCGACTACTTCGTGCAGGTCGACGGTGCCGCTGCCAGCACGATCCTGCGAGGTCTGGTCGACGTGGCGATCATCGGTGCCGATCGCATCGCCCGCAATGGTGATACGGCGAACAAGATCGGCTCGGTCGGCGTCGCCCTCGCGTGTGCGGACGCCGGAATTCCCTTCGTCGTTGCGGCCCCGTCGTCGACGGTGGATCTGTCCACCTTGACGGGCGACGACATCCATATCGAACTGCGGGATGGCGCCGAGGTCACGAGCCTGGCAGGAGTGGCCACGTCGCCACCGCAGGCGCGAGGGTTCAACCCGGCATTCGATGTCACCCCGTCCAGGCTCATCGACGCGATCGTCACGGAGCGTTCCGTGGTGGAGCCGGATGGCACGACGCCGGTGGCGCCGCTGGTGGAAGAGGCCTGATGTCAGTGGAGCAGGCGCTGGTCGATGCGTCCGTGCGACTTGAGGCCGAGGGTCTCAACGCCGGCACCTCGGGAAATGTCTCCGTTCGCGTCGATGTCGGACTCCTCGTCACGCCCTCGGCTATTCCCCCCTCGAGGCTTACGGCCGACGCGCTGGTTCGTCTCGCCATGGACGGCTCGGTGGTCTCGCCAGGGGTGCCGACCAGCGAATGGCGGATCCATCGGGACATCTACGCCGTGCGACCCGATGCTGGAGCGATCGTGCACACGCACTCCACGTACGCCACGGCGCTCGCCTCTCTGCGCGAGGACTTGCCCTCCTTCCACTACCAGGTGGCGAAGGCGGGTGGTCCCTCCATTCGGTGCGCGCCCTATGCCACCTATGGCACGCAGGAGCTCTCCGACAACGTCGCCACCGCGCTGATGGATCGGCGCGCGTGTCTGATGTCCAACCACGGCATGCTGGCACTGGGCTCGGACCTGGATGCTGCGCTTGCCCTGGCAATCGAGGTGGAGGTCCTGTGCCGCCAGTTCCTTATCGCGCGAGCGGCGGGGACCCCCGTTCTGCTCAGTGATGAGCAGATGGCTCAGGCGGCCGACAAGTTCAGCCGATACGGACTTCCTGAGGCGTGAGATCGGCTATCCGAGGCGTATCTCGAGGTCAGTGAAGGACGCGACGTGGAGCTCCTGCGCCACCGTGGCCTGCTCCTCGCCCGCGCGCAGCACGCCGACGGTCTGCCAGCCGGCTTCACTCGCGGCGTCGAGCTCGGCCTGCACATCTGACAGGAACACAAGACCATGCGCAGGAATCCCGAGCTGCTGGGCGATGCGCTCGTAGGAGTGAGCCTCGCGCTTGGGTCCCGCGGTCGTGATGTCGAAGTTGTCATCGATGAGGGCGTCGAGATCACCTTGCTCCGCATTGGCGAAGAGCGCATGCTGCGCGGCGACCGAACCGGAGGAGTAGATGACCAGCGGGATGCCGGCGCTGTGCCATTCATGAAGGGCGGGCGGTACGTCGTCGAACATGTGCGACGTCAATTCGCCCTTCGAGTACCCCTGCTCCCAGATGAGTCCCTGAAGGGTCTTCAGGGGTGCAGCCTTGACGTCCTGGTCGATCCACGACTGCAGTTGCTCGACCACGGCATTGACGTCGTCAATCGAGACCCCCAGCTGATCGGCCACCTCCCTGACAGCACCGGCGGTCACCGGTTCATCCCCGTGATCGCTGATCCATGCGGGCAACTGCCGACGGGCGTAGGGGAACAGCACGTCGTACACATGCCGGGCGGCGCTGGTGGTGCCCTCGATGTCCATGACGACGGCTCGGCAGGTGATCGGGACCATGGCGCCATTCAATCGCACTACTTCGGGGACCGATGGATGCGTGGAGGAGGGAGGCTGGAGGCTGGAGGTTGGGGGCTAGGGTCGCCGTCATGAGTCTCGAGCACGGCCGCGCGGTCCGACTGGCGGCGACGACGCGGCAGCTGTATGACCTGGGGTGGATGCGGGGCACGTCGGGAAATGTGTCGGTGGTGGCTCAGGAGGAGCCACGGCACCTGCTGGTCAGTGCGAGTGGCATCGCCAAGCACTCGACCCAGCCGGAGCACGCGGTCATGACCGACGCCGAGGGCGTGGCACTCGAGGGGCAGGCTCACCGGCCGAGCGCCGAGGCACGCGTGCATGCCTCGATCGTCGACGCCGTGCAGGCGCATGCCGTTGTTCACGTGCATGCGATGTCCTCCGTCCTCGCGGCCACGCGCTGGCCCGATGGCGTCGTCCTCGCGGGCAATGAGCAGCTCAAGGGGCTGGGCTGCTCGGCTGAGGGCGAGCGGTACACCGTGCCGGTCGTCGCCAACAGCCAGGACATGGTGGATCTGAGCGCGCGCATCCGGCGAGCGCTCAACCCAGAGGTGCCGATCGTCCTGGTGGCAGATCACGGCATGTACGTCTGGGGAGACTCGCTTGAGGATGCCGCGAATCGCACGGAGAGCGCCGACTGGCTGCTCCAGCACGCACTCCTGCGCGAACTGGTCACTGCGCGATAGTTTCTGCTGAAACGAGAGAGGAAATCGGATGAGCCTGCTCACCGTCTGGTCGGACGCCGATGCGACGACACCCCTGATTCAGACCTCCGACCCGGAAGTCATCGGACGTGAACTGGCTGGAGTGGGGGTCTCCTACCGCCGGTTCGACACCAGGGACGATGTCCCGCTGGATGCCGGCCAAGAAGAGGTGCTCGCGGCGTATTCGGATCTGGTGGACGGACTCGTCGCGGAGCACGGGTACACGCTCATCGATGTCGCCCAGCTTCACCTCTCCGAGGAGAGCCCTGATTCGGTCAAGGAGACTGCGGCCGGTGCCCGGCTCAAGTTCCTGAGCGAGCACACGCACGATGAGGAGGAGATCCGCTTCTTCTCCCATGGCAGCGGGGTGTTCTACCTGCACATCGGTGACCGTGTCCTGGGCATGCTGTGCACGGCTGGCGATCTGCTGAGCGTGCCGGCACTCACCACCCACTGGTTCGACATGGGGACGATGCCCGACTTCACGGCCATTCGCTTCTTCCGCACGGATGACGGATGGGTGGGCACCTTCACCGGCAGCGACATCGCCGAACGCTTCCCGACCCATGACGAGTTGGCCGAGGTGGCATCGCATGCCTGAGCTGGACGAGAGGGTCTGGGATCAGCTGAGGCAGGCGGCCCGGGCTGCCCGAGAACTGGCGTATGCGCCGTACTCGCACCATCCCGTTGGCGCCGCCGCCCTCGTCGACGATGGCCGCATCGTCACGGGCAGCAATATCGAGAATGCGTCCATCGGCGTGACGCTGTGCGCGGAGTGCTCGCTGCTGGGAGATCTGGTTCGCACCGGCGCTCCGGGTCATCGTGGTCGCCTGATCGCCTTCGCCTGCGTGGGCCCCAATCCGGGGGCCCTGCTCCCATGCGGTCGATGCCGCCAGCTGCTGTTCGAGCACGGAGGTGCCGACCTGCTGGTCGATCGCGACGGCGGGCCCGTGCCGCTCTCCTTCCTGCTGCCCGATGGCTTCGGCCCGGATCAGCTGCCATGAGTGCGCTCGGAGTCATCGCCGGGACCGGCTTCTACTCGCTGGACGCGCTGGACTCGCCTCGGGAGGCGGATCTGCAGACGCCGTTCGGTTCCGCTCGCGCCATCATCGGTGGGCTGCACGGACGCGAGACGGTCTTCTTGACCAGGCACGGGTCGGACCACTCGGTTCCCCCGCACAAGGTCAACTACCTCGCGAACATCTCCGCGCTCGTCGAGCTGGGTGTCTCGGAGGTCCTTGCGGTCAACGTGGTCGGCGGCATCGGCCTGGACTCGGGCGCGCTGGCTGTCGTGGACGACTTCCTGGACTTCACCAAGGCACGACCCGTGACCTTCTTCGATGGCTCGACGCCTGAGGGAGTCGTCCATGCCGACATGACGGTGCCCTACGACGAGCGACTTCGCTCGACTCTCCTGGAGTCCGCAGACGCTCTGGGCATTCCGGTGGAGCGCTCGGGCATCTACGCGGCCTTTGAGGGGCCACGATTCGAGACCCGAGCCGAGATCCGCATGGCGCAGATGATGGGCGCGACCGTTGTGGGGATGACGGGAGTGCCGGAGGTGGTGCTGGCGAAGGAGAAGGGCTTGCCCTACGCCTCCTTGTGCCTCGTGGCGAATCCCGCGGCCGGGCTCGGTCCGGAGATCACGATCGAGGAGGTCATGGCCGTCGTCGAGTCGGGAGCTCAGACGGTGGGACGCATCATCGTCGAAGCGGCGCGAAGGCTTGTGAATGAAGGTTGACCTTCTCCTGGACTCCGCCCGCTATGTCGTGGTGTGCGATGACAGCGCGACCGTGCTGGCGGATTCATCCGTTGCCGTTGCTGACGGCCGGATCATCGGGGTCGGACCTGCGGAGGAGATGCGAACGTCGGTCGAGGCCGCTGAGGTGATCGATGCCCGCGGGCAGGTGATCATGCCCGGTCTCATCAACCTCCACACGCATCTGCCCATGACCCTCCTCCGCGGAGTCGCGGAGAACGTGGATCTTCAGGGGTTCCTCGAACTCGTGTGGGCCGAGGAGGCTCGCGTGATGGACCCTGCGGGTGTCGAGCTCGGTGCCCGGCTCGGTGCGGTCGAGGCTCTCCTCAGCGGGACCACCACGGCCCTCGACATGTACTTCCATCCGCAGGCCGCGCATCGTGGTGCGGTGGCGGCGGGGCTGCGGCACGTCATCGGTCCGGTGTTCTTCTCGTTCCCCGGTCCGGATGGACTCTCGTGGGATGAGCGCATGGCGATGGCCAGGAAGTGGCCGGATGACCTTGCTGCCATCGGCGGGCCCCACGTGCCGGTGGCATACATGCCGCATGCTCCCTTCACAGTGGAGGTCCAGCATCTCGCACAGATCGCCGAACTGGCGCGGGAGACCGACGCCATCATCACCACGCACACATCTGAGAACGACTCCGAGAACGACGACACCCTGAGCTCTCGAGGCATGCGTCCCGTCGCCTGCCTGGAAGAGAGCGGCGTTCTGGGCCTCGCGCCTATCCTCGCCCATGGAGTGCGTCTGGATGCCGATGACCGCCGGACGGTCGCTGCGGCGGGGGCGAGTGTGGCGCATTGCCCCGGCTCAAACCTGAAGCTGGCCAGTGGCGCCGCGGACATCGTCGGCTATCGATCCGACGGCATTCGTGTGGGCCTCGGCACTGACGGCTGCTCATCCAGCAATGACCTCGACATGTTCCCCGTCCTGCGGCTGGCGGCCAACCTCGCCCGGCTGGTGCAGCACGATCCGGCAGCGATCTCGGCTGCCGACATTCTGCGCATGGCGACCCTCGAGGGGGCGCGTGCACTCGGGATGGGGGACCGCATCGGCTCGGTCGAGGTGGGCAAGGAGGCGGATCTCGTCGTCATCGACACGCGAGTCCCGCACCTGACGCCGCTTCGCGACCCGCACACGGCGATCGTCTTCGCCGCCGGTCGATCGGACGTGCGACACGTGGTGGTGGCGGGCGATGTCGTGGTGCGGGATCGGCGATCCACGCGCATCGACATGGACGATCTGCTGGACGAGGCGAACGCTCGAGTAGGCACCTGATGCCAGACATCGATCACCTGACGGCAGCGGAGGTCATCGACCACCTGGGCCTGGAGTACCTCGAGGGCGAGGGGATCTGGATCAGCCTGATCTGGCGCAGCGAAGCGGGAAGCGCGATCTACGCCCTGCTGACGAGGGAGGACTTCTCCGCCCTGCACCGACTTCGGGAGGACGAGTTCTGGACCCATGTCGCAGGGGCGTCGATCGACATGCTGCAACTCCACCCGGACGGCCGCAGCGAGCAGCTTCGAATCGGCCACGCGACGGATGACGTGCTGCACGCACTCGTCCCCTCGGGCTCGTGGCAGGGGTCGAGCACGTCAGGGGACTGGGCGCTGGTGACGTGCGCCCTGGCTCCGCCGTTCTCGGGATTCGAACTGGCCGATGCGGGCACGGATCTAAGCGCCTGGCCGGATTCGGCACCGAGGATCAGGGAGTTGATCCGTGGCTGAACAAGGGAGTCTCTCGGGCCGCACTGCTCTGGTGACGGGCTCCGCCACTGGCCTGGGCAGGGCCATTGCCGAGGCGCTGGCGAGGGCTGGGGCTCATGTGGGCGTCCATGGCAGGCATGAGGCGACGGTGCAGGAGGTCGTCCGAGGGATCGATGCCAGCGGAGGCACGGCCGCACCGGTGGTCGGGGACTTCTCTGCCGGTACGGCAGCCGTGCAGGAGATGTTCGCGGAGGCCGTCGCACGGCTCGGACCGCTGGACCTCCTGATCAACAACGCGGCCGACCAGCGGCTCACGCCTGCGGCAGAGGAGAACGCAGCGACGTGGCGGGAAGTCCTGGAGGTCAACCTGCTGGCGGCGGTCGAGTTGACCCGGCTCATCTGCACGAGCAGCGACGATCGAACGGCGGTGAGCATCGTGAACGTGACGTCGGTCGAGGGACTGGCACCGTTCCCTGGCCATGCTGCCTATGCGTCGTCGAAGGCCGCCCTTCACGCCTTCACTGCGTCCGCGGCCGGGGAATGGGCCCCGGCGCGCGTGAATGCGGTGGCTCCCGGGCTGATCGAGCGGGCGGGGCTCCAGCAGGACTGGCCTCAGGGCTGGGCCTTCTGGGAGCAGTCGAGTCCACTGGGAAGGCCGGTCACTGCTTCCGAGGTCGCTGAAGCCGTGGTGTTTCTGGCAAGCCCAATGGCCTCAGGAATCACAGGAGTCACGCTGCCGGTGGATGCGGGCTGGGCGTCAGCGCCACGTACGACGTGGGGATCGGCACAAGGCTGATCGATCAATGGTCAACGCTCTGTAACGATGTGGTTTCGTGCGGCGTTCTGGGCTGTAGTGCCCGTGCTGCCTCGGCTATTGTTGCGACACTTCTTGCCATGGAGTTGTTCCCATGGATGAGACTCACCTAACGAAAGGGATGCACATGCATCGCAAGCTTCTGGCTGCGGGAATCGTCGCAGCCGCGCTCGTGCTCGCCAGCTGCTCCAGCAGTGGCGACGAGGCGGCCACCGAGGCCACCCCTGCTGCCTCCGAGGCAGCAGCTGAGGAGACCACCGAGGAGACCACCGAGGAGCCCGCGGAGGAGGTCGTTGAGGATCAGGCGCCTAGCGTCACCATGGACGACAGCGACTGTGCGGCTCCCGAGAACTACTGCGTAGGGCTCGTGACCGACACCGGCAAGGTGGACGACAAGTCGTTCAACCAGGCCGCATGGGAGGGCACGCAGCTCGCTGCTGACCAGATCGGGGCCTTCAGCAAGTACATCGAGACCACGGATCCGAAGGACTACGCGAACAACATCGGGCAGTTCGCCGCCAAGAACTACGACACCATCGTGACGGTCGGGTTCCTCATGGGCGAGGCCACTGTGGCCGCCGCTGCTGAGTACCCCAACGTCAACTTCATCGGCGTCGACCAGTTCCAGGGTGAGCCGATCCCGAATCTCGCGGGTCTGGTCTTCTCCGAGGACAAGGCCGGCTATGCAGCGGGCTACCTGGCTGGCCTCATGACCAAGACGAACAAGATCGGCAGCGCACTGGGCACCGACACTGTTCCGCCGGTCAAGCTGTTCGGCGAGGGCTACAAGGCCGGTGCACTGGCGGCCAACCCCGATGTCGAGGTGACCTTGGTCTACCACGAGCCGAACAACGCCTTCGGTGATCCCGAGTGGGGCGCAGCCGAGTCCCGCAAGCAGCTCGATCAGGGCGCCGACATCATCTTCGCGGCAGGCGGGGCGACCGGCAACGGTGGTCTCATCGAGATCGCCAAGGATCCGGGCGCTGGCAAGACCGTCTTCTGCATCGGCGTGGACGTCGACCAGTACGGCACGGTGCCGCAGGCGGCTCCTTGTCTGCTGACGTCGGCTGAGAAGAAGCTGGTCTCCGGCACGGAGGCCCTCGTTCTCGCTGCGGCTGAGGGAACACTGCCGGCCGGCAACTTCTTCGGCCCGACTGGCATTGCGCCGTACCACGACACGGAAGACATGGTTCCGGACGATGTCAAGGCAAAGGTTCTTGAGGTTCTGGCCGGTCTTGAGGACGGTTCGATCGACACGGGTTGCCCAGCCTGCCTGGACAACTGACGCACTAGCGCTGAAAGGCGCATCGGGGTGGGAGCGGTCACCGACCGCTCCCACCCCTCTTTGTGAATTCGATGGTCGCGTGTGCGCCCTTATGTGGAAGGATCCGTGGCTATGTCCGTGACTGATCCCGCGCAAACCGATCTGGGTTTCTCTGACCCGAATCCGGCGCGCGCCGGTCGTTGGTCACGGGCGCAGGCGATTGCCGTTCCCTTGGTGTCGGTGCTGCTGGCCTTCGCCATCGGCGGTGTTCTGATCTGGCTGCAGGGAGTCAACCCGCTCTACGCGTACTGGGTCCTCTTCCAGAACGCCTTGGGCTCTAGTGAGGGCCTTCTCCGAGTGATGGAGAAGTCCACACCGCTGATCCTCACTGGCCTCGCCGTGACGGTGGGTCTGCGGACCGGACTGTTCAACATCGGTGCACAGGGTCAGCTGCTCGTCGGTGCGATAGGTGCCGCATGGGCCGGCTACAACTTCCAGCTCCCGGCCCTCGTCCACATACCTTTCGCCATCGTGTTCGGCATGCTGTGCGGGGCGGCGTGGGCCTCGATCGCCGGTGCCCTCCGGGCCTATCGCAGTGTGTCCGAGGTCATCACCACGATCATGCTGAATGCCGTGGCGATCGCCCTGGTCGATTACCTGGCCAGCAGGCCCTTGAAGGAGGAGGGGCAGCCGATCACGCGCACCCCTCTCATCGCCGAAACTGCGGCCCTGCCCGACATTGGGATCGTTCCGGTCGGATTCCTGATCGCTCTGATGGTCGCCATCTTCTTCGGCTGGTTCCTCACGCGCACGACCCAGGGCTTCCGCTTCAACACCGTGGGCATGAATCCCAGCGCTGCCAACTATGCGGGCATCGGAGTTCGCAAGACCATCTTCCTCGCCATGGCTGTCAGCGGCGCCCTCGCCGGCATGGGCGGGGCGGTCGAGACGCTTGGCATCACGGGCCGATTCGAACCCACCTTCAACGCGGGACTGGGCTTCGACGGCATCACCATCGCGCTCCTGGCCCGTGCGAATCCCATCGCCACTATTCCGGCAGCACTCCTCGTGGGCACCCTGCGGTCTGGTGCGGCCACGCTGCAGTTCGAAACGGGCATCGAACCCGAGGTCGTTGATGTCATCTTGGCCCTGACCCTGCTCTTCGTCGCAGCGCCGATCGTGAGCCGCCTGCTGTTCCGCAAGCGGGCGCAGAAGCAGACCAGCGTCAGCTCGGGATGGGGTGGCGCATGAGAGCCCGCTATGCCATCACCTTGACCATCGGGATCCTGTCCTGCATCGTCGTCGCCTTCGTCATGGACGAGACGCGGACCGTGTCTGTGCTGTCCTTCTCGCTGCGCTACGCGGTGCCCCTGATTCTCGCTGCGATGGTGGGCATCATCTGCGAGCGCAGTGGCATCATCAACATCGGCATCGAGGGACAGATGCTGATGAGTGCCTTCGCGGGCTTCTTCGGCGCCGCGATCACGGGCAACCTGATCCTCGGAACGATGCTCGGTGTTGGCACGGGAATGATCATGGGCGCCTTTCTTGCCACGGGTGCCGTTGCCTGGAAGATGGACCAGATCATCGCTGGAACGATCATCAACATCCTCGCGACAGGTCTGACCTCGTTCTTCTACTCGCAGGGCTATGTGCTCCCAGCGATCACTCCGACTCTGCGCATTCCGGGGCTGGCTGACATTCCCCTGATCGGCCCTGTCCTCTTCGACAACGGACTCTTCACCTATGCGGCAATCCTGACCGCTCTGGTGCTCTGGGTCCTCTTGTTCAAGACGATCTGGGGTCTACGCACGAGGGCCGTTGGTGAGATGCCTGGCTCAGCCGACACCTCCGGGGTGAACGTGCAGCGCATGCGCTTCATCAACGTGACCTTGGCAGGCGGACTGGCGGGCCTGGCGGGGGCGTACCTCTCCATCGAGGCGGCGAGCAACTTTGATCGAGGCATGACGGCGGGGCGAGGATTCACCGCCCTGGCCATCATGATCTTTGGAGCCTGGAATCCCATCGGCGCTCTAGGCGCGGCCCTGTTCTTCGGTCTGGCCAACGGTCTGGCCAGCCAACTGCAGGCCGACGAGGTGATCGACATTCCCCAGCAGTTCATCAGCATGCTGCCCTACGTGCTGACGATTGTCCTGCTGGCGATCGTGTCTGGCCGAGTCAAGCCACCGGCGGCCGTCGGCAAACCGTACGAGAAGGAATAGGGGACAGGTATGCCTTCTTACGGATCCCAGACGCCCATTCTCGAGGCACGCGGCATCACCAAGCGCTTCCCGGGAGTGATCGCCAATCAGGATGTCTCCTTGTCGATTTCCCCGGGTCAGATCGTGGGACTGCTCGGTGAGAATGGTGCGGGCAAGTCCACGCTCGTCAAGATGATCTATGGGCTGTACGAGCCTGACGAGGGCGAGATCTACATCAAGGGATCGCCCGTGAAGCTCTCTGGGCCGCGGGATGCCATCCGTCGGGGCATCGGGATGGTGCATCAGCACTTCCAACTGGTACCGGTATTCACGGTGGCCGAGAACATCATCCTGGGGGATGAGCCGCACCGCTCGATCTTCATCAACATGAAGAAGGCCACGCAGGAAGTCGCACGGCTGTCCGAGCAGTTCGGGCTCGAGGTGGACGTGAACGCAAAGGTGGAGGACCTTCCCGTCGGTGCGAAACAGCGCGTGGAGATCCTCAAGGCCCTGTACCGCCATGCCGACCTGTTGATCATGGATGAACCCACGGCGGTACTGACTCCCCAGGAGACGGACGAGCTGCTCCAGGTCATGCGCGGGTTTGCCGACAACGGCGTCGCCGTCATCTTCATCACGCACAAGCTGCGTGAGGTCCTCGCCGTTGCCGACACCATCGAGGTGCTCCGCGGTGGCAAGGTGGTCGGCACCACCACCCCTGGTGAGACCGACCAGGCGGGTCTGGCGCAGATGATGGTGGGCCGCAGCGTCCTGCTGACCGTGGACAAGGCGCCTGCGACGCCCGGCGATGTCGTCCTCGACGTTCAAGGCCTGTCCGCCGCGACCGATCTGGGCCTGCCGGCCGTTCGCGATGTGAACCTCCAGGTGCGGGCCGGGGAGATCGTCGGCATCGCGGGCGTCGAGGGGAACGGCCAGCGTGAACTCGTGGAGGCGCTGACCGGACTTCGCCACTGCACGGCCGACCGGATGACCGTTGCGGGCAAGAACACGCTGGGCCAGAGCCCGCACGCCATCCATGCCATGGGCGTGGGTCATGTGCCCGAGGATCGGGAGAAGGACGGTCTCGTCGGCCCGTACTCGATCGCCGACAACATGGTCCTCAACCGGTTCGATGAGCCACCTTTCTCGAGCAAGGGTGTGCGGAGCCGCTCGGCGGTCAACACGTTGGCCACCGACCTTGTGCAGGAGTACGACGTCAGGACGCCGTCCATCTCCACCACTGCCGAGTCGCTGTCGGGGGGCAACAAGCAGAAGGTGGTGATCGCGCGCGAGCTGTCGGCCAATCCCGAACTCCTCATTGCGTCCCAGCCGACCCGAGGGGTGGACGTCGGCTCCATCGAGTTCATCCACTCGAGGATCGTCGATGCCCGCGACCGCGGTGCCGCGGTGCTGCTGGTCTCTGCGGAACTGGACGAGGTCCTTGGCCTTGCGGATCGAGTGGTGGTCATGTACGACGGTCGCCTGGTGGCGGAAATGGCGTCGGCCGACGTGGATCGGTCCAGCATCGGTCGGCTGATGGCCGGTGGAGACATCCAGCAGTAGTGCTCGACAGCGGGGCCCTACGATGAGGGGACCATCGCGGTCAGCAGCGATCACTTCAGGAGGAAAAGCGTGAGCGAGCACTCGGAGAACAAGCAGGCATCGATCGGCGCCATCGTGATGCTGCTCATCCTCTCGGCGCTGGTCGTCCTGGGCATCGGGGCCATGAATGGCGGTGACACCGCCTCGGCGCTGATCCCAGGAGCGCTGCTCTTCCTCTTCGGCCTGTTCACCGTCTTCACTGTCGGCAAGGACTGACGCATGGAGCCGCTGCGTATCGGCGTCCTCGGCGCAGCACGCATCAGCGAGGCGGCCATCGTCCGTCCCGCGCAGGAGATCGGGGCTCGACTCGTTGTCGTCGCGGCGCGAGACGACGCACGGGCGCGAACCTTCGCCAGTGACCACGGAATCGAACGCGTCGTGGCCGACTATCAGGCCGTGATCGACGATCCTGAGGTCGAGGTCGTCTACAACCCCCTTCCGAACGGACTCCACGGGCCGTGGAACCTCCGGGCGATCGCTGCGGGCAAGCACGTTCTGTCGGAGAAGCCCTACGCCAGCAATGTCGATGAGGCGCGCCTCGTCCGCGATGCGGCGTCCGCGGCGGGAGTGCACGTCATCGAGGCCTTTCACTACCGCTACCACCCGGTGATGCAGCGGATGCTGGAGCTCGCGGGCAGTGGCGAGATCGGCGATGTCACCTATGTCGACGCGCGGATGCTGATGCCTCCACCCGGACCGACGGATCCTCGGTGGGTGGGCTCACTGGCCGGCGGCAGCCTGATGGACGTCGGCTGCTACGCCGTTCACGGAATCCGGGATCTGGCGCCCATCCTCGGCGGCGAGCCTGCGGTCGTGCGCGCTCGAGCGGGTGAGATCCCCGACCACCCCGGCGCCGATGCCTGGGTCGCGGGTGACTTGGAGTTCCCCAATGGGGTCCAGGCTCATCTGGAGTCCTCGATGACGCACGGCGCATGGGACTTCTCGCTGCGCATCGTCGGGACTCTGGGAGAGGTCTTTGCGCCCGCATTTGTCCTGCCGCAGACCGACGATCGGGTCATCGTCACGGTCGGAACCGATCAGCGGGTCGAGGAACTCGGTCAGCGCTCGACGTACACCTACCAGCTCGAGGCGATGACCCGGCTGATTCGCGATGGTGAGCCGATGATCACGGACAGTGACGATGCTGTTCGGACGATGGAGATCATCGATGCGCTGTATGCAGCCGCTGGTCGCTCGCCTCATCCGGCATCATCCATCTAGCCGTCACGTCTGATCACCACCGGCACACCAAGGAGTCCCATGCCTGAGCTCATTCCCGGCCCCGCCCTCATCCCCGTTCCGGGGGGAAAAGTGATCGAGGAGTACGTGGGTCACGCCTCGAGCGGAGACGATGCCTTGTCGATCGCGCACATGCTGGCGCCGGCAGGTTGGGAGGAACCGGCTCAGGAGCCGGAGTTCGATGAGTACACCGTCGTGCTCGAGGGATCCATGGACGTCGAGCACGACGACGGCGTCACGCATGTGCGATCAGGGCAGGCGATCATCACGCGTGCGGGCGAGCGGGTTCGGTACACCACGTCGGAGGGCGCCCGCTACATCGCGGTGTGCATGCCGGCCTTCCACGACGAGCTCGTGCATCGCGACGGCTTCGATGAGCACGATCGCGAACCGATCGAGTGACTCGCGTATCGGGTGTGTTCACCCGATGAGGTCTTAGGACACCAGCGTCAAGGTGGTGACCCCTGCAACCAGGATCGCGACCCCGGTGATCTGCAGACGGCCAAGCTTCTCGCGGAACACCAGGTACGCAAGGATCGCGGCGATGGGGGCGAACTGCGATGCCATGACCGAGGTAACGCCCACCTGATACTGCGCACCGATGGCGAACAGCACGAAACCCACCACTTCAAGGACCCCCATGGCCGTCACCATGGGTGCGGCGCGGCGCGTGATCTTGAGCTGACCGATGACGATCAGGGGGATGGCGAGCGCCACCAGGCCGACAATGCGGGCGGGCATGAGCACCCAGGCGATGGGCAGTTCATCGCTGATCGTGCCGGTCGCGAAGAGCGAGAAGCCGAAGGCGAATGCTCCAATCGTCGAGAGGGCGACGGCGAGGATGGGGCGCTCGTGGTCAAGGGGCTCTGGATCGGGGGCGATGGCAGAGACGACGATGCCGATCACGATGACCATCAAGAGCAGCGCGATGATCGGAGCGATGCTCTCACCCATGAGGGCGGCGACGACGGCGGCGATAGCCCCCTCGGTCGCGAGAACGGGAGTGACCACTCCGACCTTGCCGACGCGAAAGGCGGCTGCAGCGAGGATGAGACCGCCGACGTTTCCGGCGCCGGCGATGAGCATCCACCCGACGTTCTCGCTGAGATTGGCTGGCACACCGGCCAGGGCCACGAAGGGCAACGAGAGGACCAGACCGACGATCATGGTCCACGCGGCCACCGACCATGGGCCGATGATTCGAACCGCTCGGGAGGAGAACAGCGAACTCGTGGCGAAGCACAGGGCGGTGCCTAGGCCGAACACGATGCTGATCACCGCCGGACTCTAGCGGTACTGGATCGATGGCGGCTTCTCGAGCGGCGTCGATGGTCTAGGTTCGGGAGCATGGATGCCGCGAGCTTTGCGCCTGTGCCGGTGGACCTGATCGTCAAGGCCCCGAAGGTGCTTCTGCATGATCACCTTGACGGGGGGCTTCGTCCCCAGACCGTCATCGAACTCGCTGCCGAGACGGAGTACGACGACCTGCCGTCGACCGACCCTGACGAACTGGCGCGCTGGTTCTCGGAGGCCGCCTTTTCCGGATCCCTCGAGCGCTACCTGGAGACCTTCCGGCACACGGTCGGAGTGACCCAGACGGCCGGTGCGCTGCAGCGGGTGGCACGAGAGTGCGCCGAGGATCTCGCGGCTGATGGAGTGGTCTATGCGGAGGTTCGGTTCGCTCCGGAGCTGCACCTGTCACGTGGACTGACCGAGCGCGAGGTGATCGAGCACGTCCTTCTCGGGTTCGCAGAAGGTCAGCAGATGGCTCGGGAGGGTGGTCATCACATTCGGGTCGGTGTTCTCCTGACGGCTATGCGCACGGCCACCCATTCTCGGCAGATTGCCGAGCTCTCCGTGGAGTTTCGCGATCGGGGAGTCGTGGGCTTCGACATCGCTGGGGCTGAAGCGGGATTCCCGCCCACCCGTCACCTCGATGCCTTCGAGTACCTCCGCCGGGAGAATGCGCACTTCACGATCCATGCGGGGGAGGCCTTCGGCCTGCCGAGCATCTGGGAGGCCATCCAGTGGTGCGGTGCAGACCGCCTCGGTCATGGAGTGAGGATCGTCGACGACATCACCGTGAATCCCGACGGCTCGGTTGAACTCGGGCGCTTGGCGTCCTACGTCCGGGACCGTCGCATCCCGCTGGAGATGTGTCCGTCCTCCAATGTCCAGACGGGAGCTGCCGAGAGCATCGATCACCATCCCATTGGCCTTCTTCGCCGGCTCGGCTTCCGGGTCACGGTGAACACGGACAACCGGCTGATGTCGGGCACCAGCATGAGCCATGAGATGAGCCTGCTCAGTCAGGCCTTCGGATATGGGCTGGCGGACATGCAGTGGTTCACCATCAACGCCATGAAGAGTGCCTTCATCCCCTTCGATGAGCGACTTTCCATTATTAATCAGCAGATCAAGCCCGGGTACGCTCAGGTGACAGACGAGTTGTCCCAGCGGCTGGCCCAGGGCAGCGTCTGAGAATCGGAGGCGACGCGATGGCAATTCTTGAGGTCGTAGAGGCAGGGCACGAGCACGTAGAGGACCTTCGGCACGAGCTCGGTGTCGTGCGAGGAGCCTTGGATCGCACCGACGCCATCCTGGGCGTCACCGATGAGGCACTTGAACGGGCCGAGCAGGCGATCGTCACGTCCCGACGCATCGGTCCCTATGTCCTGTTGGGTGTGGGCATTGCGGTGGCCGCGGTGACGGCCGTGGTGGTGTGGCGTTCGCGTCAGGCACGCGAGACCGAGACCTCGTAGACCTCGCCTGGAAGGACGGTCAGATCCCCATCGGGTGCCAGACCGTCTTGATCTCGACGAATGTGCGCAGTCGGTCCATGCCCGGATCGGCGTCCCAGTCGGCCGCTGGGCCGGGGCGCAGGACGCGCTTGATCGTTCCAGCGGCTTCGCGTTCCGCCGAGATGGCGAGGTCGCGGTCGGTGACGCCGGTGAGATCGACGGCATTCACATCCGCGTGGCTGGCCAGCCACGGCAGCATCTCAGCAGGATCCCCGGTGAGCAGGTTGACGACGCCAGCGGGGACGTCCGATGTGGCCATGACCTCCGCCAGGGTGATGGCGGGAATGGGCCGCTCGGTGCTTGCCATGGCCACGACTGAGTTGCCCGAGGCGATCACGGGTGCGATGACGCTCACGAGGCCGAGCAGACTGGATGCCTGGGGAGCCACGCACGCCACGACACCAGACGGCTCGGGAATCGAGAAGTTGAAGTAGGGCCCTGCGACGGGGTTCGCCGTGCCAAGGGCCTGAGCGATCTTGTCCGTCCAGCCGGCGTACCAGACCCACCGATCGATGGCGGCGTCCACCTGCTGGCGTGCCGCGGCCTCGTCCACCCCTTCACCGGCCATGACCTCGTCGATGAACTGCGCTCGTCGATCCTCCATGACTTCGGCGATTCGATACAGAACCTGGCCGCGGTTGTAGGCCGTTGCTGCGCTCCACTTGCTGAATCCTGTGCGGGCGGCGATCACGGCGTTGCGCGCGTCCTTGCGGGATGCCTTGGAGGCATTCGACCAGAAGTCACCCGTAGCCGTGGCGACCTCGTAGGTCCGCCCGGACTCGCTCCGGGGAAAGGCCCCGCCGATGAAGAGCTTGTGGGTCTTGCGAACACCGATGCGGTCGTGGGTCATCGAACTGCCTCCGTCTTGAGGTACGCGCCGAGGCCGTGCAGACCGCCCTCGCGGCCGAAACCGGACTCCTTGTAGCCGCCGAACGGGCTCGTGGGATCGAACCTGTTGAACGTGTTGGCCCAGACGACGCCAGCACGCAGCTGCTGGGCCATCCACAGAATCCGGCTGCCCTTCTCGGTCCAGATCCCGGCCGACAGTCCGTAGGGGGTGTTGTTGGCCTTCTGCACGGCCTCGTCGGGAGTGCGGAAGGTGAGGACGGACAGAACGGGCCCGAAGATCTCCTCGCGTGCAATTCGATGCGCCTGAGTGACTCCGGTGAACACGGTGGGAGGGAACCACCAGCCGCGCTCGGGAATCTCGCACGGCGCGCTCCAGCGCTCGGCCCCCTCACCCTGACCGCTCTTGGCCAGCTCGTTGATGCGGGCGAGCTGCTCGGCCGAGTTGATCGCACCGATGTCCGTGTTCTTGTCCAGTGGGTCGCCAAGGCGCAGGGTGCTCAGACGCGCCTTCAGCCGCTCCAGGACGTCCTCGGCGACGGATTCCTGGACCAGCAGGCGCGAACCCGCGCAGCACACGTGACCTTGGTTGAAGAAGATGCCGTTGACGATCCCCTCGATGGCCTCATCGATCGGAGCGTCGTCGAACACGATGTTCGCGGCCTTGCCGCCCAATTCCAGCGTGAGTCGCTTGTCGGTGCCGGCGAGAGTGCGCATGATTGAGCGCCCCACCTCGGTGGATCCGGTGAAGGCCACCTTGTTGACATCTGGATGCTCGACGAGGAGCCGACCGGTCTCACCCGCACCGGTGAGGATGTTCACGACGCCCGGGGGGAGGTCTGCCTGACGGCAGATGTCTGCGAACGCCAGGGCGGTCAGGGGAGTGGTCTCGGCTGGCTTGACGACGACGGTGTTTCCGCAGGCGAGGGCGGGGGCAACCTTCCACGCGAGCATCAGGAGCGGGAAGTTCCACGGGATGACCTGAGCTGCGACGCCGAGCGGCTGCGGTGCTGGACCGTAGCCGGCGTGCTCGAGCTTGTCGGCCCATCCCGCGTGGTAGAAGAAGTGAGCGGCGACCAAGGGAAGATCCACGTCGCGGGATTCCTTGATCGGCTTGCCGTTGTCCATGCTCTCGAGGACGGCCAGTTCACGACTGCGCTCCTGGATGATCCGAGCGATGCGGAAGAGGTACTTCGCCCGCTCACGTCCGGGCATGGGCCCCCACACTGTGTCGTAGGCACGACGTGCCGCGGCGACCGCTCGATCGACATCCGCACTTCCGGCCTCGGCGACCGACGACAACGACTCCTCGGTGGCCGGATTCACGGTGACGAAACTCGATCCGGATGCGGAGGGGGAGAACTCTCCGTCGATGAAAAGGCCGTAGTCCGAGGCGATCTCGACCGAGGCTCGCGACTCGGGAGCGGGGGCGTAGTCGAAGGTCACGGGTGCTCCTGTCAGTCGATCGTGACGTAGTCGGGACCGGAGTAATGGCCGGTGGCCATTCGCTGCCGCTGGAGGAGAAGGTCATTGAGCAGCGTGGAGGCGCCAAAGCGGAACAGGTCCGGCGTGAGCCAGGCATCGCCGACCGTCTCCTTGACGAGCACGAGGTAGGAGATGGCCTCCTTGGCGGTGCGGATTCCACCCGCGGCCTTCACCCCGATGCGCCGGCCGGTGACCCGCTCGAAGTCACGGACGGCTTCGAGCATGACGAGCGTCACCGGCGGGGTTGCTGCCGGTGTGACCTTGCCGGTCGAGGTCTTGATGAAGTCGGCTCCGGCCAGCATCGCCAGCCAGGAGGCTCGTCGCACGTTGTCGAGCGTGCGAAGTTCGCCGGTCTCGAGGATGACCTTCAGATGCGCGGGGCCACAGGCCTCCTTGATGGCCACGATCTCCTCGAACACTCGCCAGGTGTCCCCGGCAAGGAAGGCGCCGCGATCGATCACCATGTCGATCTCGTCAGCACCGGCAGCGACGGCTTCACGCGTGTCCATCAGCTTGACCTGACGGCTGGCTCGACCTGACGGAAAGGCGGTGGCCACGGCTGCCACGTGAATGGCGTCCCCGACGGCCCCTCGGGCCACGTCGACCAGATCGCCATAGACGCACACAGCAGCGACGCTCGGGGTCGTCGGATCGGTGGGGTCAGGTCTCAGCGCCTTGGCGCACAGGGCACGCACCTTGCCAGGCGTGTCCATGCCTTCGAGCGTGGTCAGATCGACCATCCCGATGGCCGCATCGAGGGCCCAGGCCTTCGCATCATTCTTGATGGAACGAGTTCCCAGCGCGGCAGCCCGTCCGCGGGCTCCGACCTCATCCACTCCGGGCAGCCCAGCGAGGAAGGCGCCCAGTTCCACGGCGTTGCTGGGGGTTTGGTCACTCGTCATCAGGACACCCTAGTCCGGCGGCAGCTCATGGCGACTCCGTGGACTTCTCGGGTGCTGTGAGAAGTCGGGCCACGGAGTCGCGCATCGTGGACAGTTGCGTTTCCGCCTGCGAGCGTGCTGCGTCGAGGTCACCGTTTACCTGGACTCGTGACTGCAGATATGCCTTGACCTTCGCCTCGGTTCCGCTGGGTCGAATGATCACTCGGTTGCCACCGCGCAAGGCGATTCTCAGACCGTCGGTGGGCGGGAGGCCATCCTCAGGGCGCTCGAGGTCGTCGATTGCTGTCACGTCGAGACCACCCAGAGACGATGGAGGACTCGATCGGAGTGCCGACATGATGTCGCGAATGACGGTGGGGTCGGCGTGCCGGACGGCAACCTGCCCGGTCGCATAGACCCCGTGCCTCACGGCGAGATCGTCGAGCACGTCGAGCACCGTGGCTCCGCGCAGGGCAAGGCTTCCCACCATCTCGATGAACATCAGTCCGGCAGAGATGCCGTCCTTGTCGCGAACGGCGGCGGGATCCACGCAGTAGCCGAGAGCCTCCTCATAGCCGAAGGCGAGGTCGGGGACGCGTGCGATCCACTTGAAGCCGGTCAGGGTCTGGGCGTAGGGCAGTCCTGCATCAGCGGCGATCGCCTCGAGCATGGACCCGGAGACGATGGACTGCGCCAGGACGTTGCGTCCGCCTTGCCGGCGATTGCCGGAGGCGATCCACCATCCGAGCAGCCATCCCACCTCATCCCCGGTCAGCATGCGCCAGCCGTCAGGTGACGGGACGCCGATCGCACACCTGTCGGCGTCAGGGTCGTTGGCGACGGCCACGTCACACCCCTCCTGCTCGGCGAGGGCAAGCACGGCGTCCATCACCCCGGGCTCTTCAGGGTTGGGGAAGGGCATCCCGCCGAAGTTCGGATCAGGGTCAAACTGCGAGCGGACGACGGTGGGGGCGCTGATACTGGCGTTGGCCAACACCTGCAGGAAGGTTGGGCCGCCGACGCCGTGAAGTGGCGTGTAGGCAACACGCACGGGTCCCGATTCACTCGCGTCGACCAGCGCCGCTGTCTTGCGCACGTAGGACTGGAGAGTCTCTTCACCAAGGCGTGTCCAGGCGTCGCTCCGTGGGAGCGTCGCGACGGGTCCGCGCTCCGTGACCCGGGCGATCGCCTCGCTGATCTGGGCGTCAGCGGGCGAGACGATCTGCATGCCGTCGCCTAGGTACACCTTGTAGCCGTTGTCGCGCTGGGGGTTGTGGCTGGCTGTCACCATCACTCCTGCCGCACATCCGAGTTCCCGGATCGCATAGGCCAGCACTGGTGTGGGCGCCAGGGGCGGAAGCATGAGAACGGTGAGGCCGGCGCCACTGAGGATCTCTGCGGATGCTCGGGCAAACTGCTCCGAGCCGTGTCGGGCATCGTGCCCGATCACCACCGACCCTCCACCGGATTGCAGAAGGAAGTCCGCCAGTCCGGCCGCTGCTCGGACGACCACGACCTCGTTCATGCGGTTGGGGCCCGGCCCTACGGCTCCTCGGAGTCCGGCCGTGCCGAACTGCAGAGTTCCGGCGAAGGCATCGCGCAGGTCTTCGGCGGCAGCGGCGTCGCCGGCCTCGACTCGATCGATCACGACATCGAGCGCAGCCCTCATCGCAGCATCGCAGTCGTCTCGCTGCCACGCGCGAGCCTGCTCCACGAGCGACGTGGTGTCACTCATGCGCGGCGAACCACCTGCGCGAGGATTCCTCCCATGCGCTCGGCAGCAGAGTGCCCGGCTGCAAGGACTTCCTCGTGATCGAGGGGCTCACCGGACATGCCGGCGGCCAGGTTCGTCACGAGGGACAGGCCCAGGATCTCCATGCCGCATGCCCGGCTGACGATGGCCTCGAGCGCTGTGCTCATGCCCACGAGCGTCCCGCCGATCGTCCGTACCATCGTGATCTCGGCAGGCGTCTCGTACATCGGGCCACGGAACTGGGCATACACGCCCTCCGCGAGCGTGGGATCGATCTCGCGGCAGATGTCTCGCAGGCGAGGGGAATACAGATCGGTGAGATCCACGAAGTGCGCGCCGTGCAGGGGGCTGGCGCCCGTCAGGTTGATGTGGTCGCCGATGATGACGGGCGTTCCGGGAGTCCACGAGGGGTCGAGTCCACCGCAACCATTCGTCAGGACCACGGCTCGGCATCCGGCCGCCGCGGCCGTGCGCACGCCGTGGGTGACCGCATCGACGCCGCGCTCCTCATAGAGATGGGTGCGACCGAGGAAGACCAGCACGCGCACTCCGTCGGCGTCGACACTCCGCAGCCGACCCCCGTGTCCCTCGACGACGGGTGCCGCGAAATGGGGCACATCCGTGATCGGGAATTCCGCCACCGTGTCGCCGAGCAGATCCGCGGCGGGCGCCCAGCCCGAGCCGAGGACGACGGCAATGTCATGGCTCGGCTGGCCGGTCAGCTCGGCGATGGTTGCTGCGGACTGCTGCGCTCGGGCATCGGCCTCAAGGGTCGAGGGATGTGTGCTCACGTCATGACCCTAGCCCTCGTGCAGCGGCTCCTCGGCAGAAAGGTGAAGTCGACGCGCAGCCTCGGCTGTGGAGCCTGACAGGCTCGGATAGACGGTGAACGTGGCCGCCAGTTCATCGACCGTGAGCCGCTGCTCGACGGCAATGGTGAGGGGGTGGATCAGTTCGCTCGCGTGCTGGCCGACGATCACTGCTCCCGCGACGATGCGAGAGCCACGACGACAGAAGAGCTTGACGAACCCGTCACGCTGCTGCGCCATCTTGGCGCGGGCATTGGACGCCAGCGGCAGCAGCACGACGTCCCCTCGGAAGTGACCCTCATCTAGATCCCGCTGGTTCAGCCCGACGGTTGCGATCTCCGGGTTGGTGAAGATCGTGCTGGATACGGTGGCCAGTTCCAGGGGCGTGACGGCATCCCCGAGTGCGTGCCACATGGCGATTCGCCCTTGCATCGCGGCCACGGACGCGAGCATGAGGACTCCTGTGCAGTCACCCGCCGCATAGACGCCGCGGCGTGACGTGCGGCTGACGCGATCAACGCGAATGAAGCCACGGTCATCGGTCTCGACTCCGGATTCCTCGAGCCCGAGGCCTTGGGTGTTCGGCAGGGACCCGACCGCCATCAGCACGTGGGATCCGCGGACGATCTCACCACTGGCCAGCGTGACTTCGACGCCCTCACTGCCATCGTCGGCCTCGCTGACGCGACGGGCGGCGACCGCACGAGAAGAACTCATCACCTCGACTCCTCGGCGGGCGTACACCTCTTCCAGAACACGTGCTGCATCCGGATCCTCACCGGGCAGGACGTGCTCCCGAGAGGAGATGAGAACCACCCTGCTGCCGAGCGCGTGATACGCGCCTGCGAACTCCGCGCCGGTCACGCCGGACCCGACGACGATGAGGCGCTCGGGCACCTCCGTCAGTCGATATACCTGCTCCCAGGTGAGGATGCGCTCGCCATCCGGCACCGCGTCAGGCAGGGTGCGTGGCCGAGCACCGGTGGCGAGCAGGGCGGTCTCAGCGGCCAGCAGTTCCTCTCGGCCGTCGGGGTGCGTGATCATGACAGAGCCGTCCGGCGCCAGTCGCCCGCGCCCTTCGATCATCTGGACGCCGTCCGAAGCCAGTCGAGTCCTGATGTCGTCGCTCTGAGCCCTAACCAGATCGAGGATTCGCTCGTTGACGGCAGCCAGATCCACCCCGAAGAGTTCGGGGCTCGGTGGGCGACCGTCGACCAGCACGCCGAGGCCTGCGCTGGTGGCAGCATCGGTGATGACATCCGCGGTGGCGATCAGGGCCTTGCTCGGAACGCAGTCGGTGAGCACGGCCGAACCGCCGATGCCATCGCGGTCGATCAGGGTGACCTCGGCGCCCAACTGTCGTGCGACCAGCGCCGCCTCATACCCTCCGGGACCCCCGCCGATGATCGCAACAGTGCTCACTCCAGGCATTCTTCCCTAGTCGCTCGTCCTTCCTTGGACGAGGTCGAGTCCCTACTCTGGATTCATGACGCTGTATGCCGCCTATGGGTCGAACCTCGATCCTCGGCGCATGGCTCGTCGGGCGCCGTCCTCGCCCGTGCGAGGGTCAGGCTGGCTGCGCGATTGGCGGCTCACGTTCTCCGGTGAGGACCTTGGCTGGGACGGGGCCTTGTCCACGATCGTGGAAGACGCGGGCTCGTCGGTGTTCGTGATGCTCTACGACATCACGTCCCATGATGAGCGTGAACTGGATGGCTGGGAGGGCGTCGACCTCGGCCTGTGGGCGAAGATCCGAGTGCGCGTCCAGACCATGGGCCGTCATGAACTGGCGTGGGTCTACGTCCTGGACACCTACGAGGGCGGCCTGCCGTCCGCGCACTACCTGGGCACCATCGCCGATGCGGCCGAGGCGGGCGGCGCGCCGGCCCACTACGTCGAGCACATCAGGCTCATGCCGTGCCGGACTCTGGACGCCGCGGACGAGAAGTCCCCGCGAGCTGATGACGGGGACTAGAAGTCCCCGCGAGCTGATGACGGGGACTAGAAGTCCCCGCGAGCTGATGACGGGGACTAGAAGTCCCCGCCGCCGAACCCGCCCCCGCCGAAGTCCCCTCCACCACTGAACCCGCCTCCACCGAACGACGAGTCGCCGAACCCGCCGAACCCGGCGGTGTCCATGCCGCTGGACGACGTGATCCCGGGCGCGTGCCACATGCTGCTGAGCATCGTGCCCATCAGCACTGCGCCCATCACGCCGGCGAAGGGGGAGTAGTACCCGTGCGCATAGGACTGGAATTCCGGCCCGGCCTGGTAGTACGGCCGCCGCTGACCGTCGGAGGTCTCCACATTCAGGCCGGCCGGGGTGCCCCCGTCCTGCACCGTCGTGGCGCACGCTGCGCACATCGGAACGTCACGCTCGCCGAGGCCCGGCGGGGCCCACACCACGTCACCGGAGCTCGGGCCGTGGCGTGGATCGATGAAGCATGGTGCACGCCGATCGGGAACCGGCTGCTGATCGAGCCGAGCCTGAGCGCAGGCCAGTGAGTAGCGTCCGTCCTCCAGCGCTGCGGTCACCTGCTCGGCGTCCTGAGCGCGCCGCATGGATGTCACGGCGCTGCGCGCGCGGTCATAGTCGTCAAGCGCTCGCTGCAGGTCGGCTCGTGCAGCGTCATCCATGTCGGGGTCGTCGAGATTGACTGAGGCCAAACGCTCGCCGTACTCCGTGATGTCACTGTCGACAGCGGCCTTGACCGTGACGAGCTGCTTGGCGGCGATTCGTCGCTGCCGTCGCACCAGAACGATGACGACGACACCGCCACCGATGATCAGGACGAGGAGAAACACGAGAGCGCCGCCACCTCCGTCGGCAGAGGTCGACGTGCTGGCTGCACCGCTTCCGGCGCGATCGGCCGCCAGGGCGATGAACTCCGACAGCACGGCTGCCACTCCGTTGTCGCGCTGGGACCGGAAGGCCTGCGTGGCGAGATCGGACGCTGTTCCCGAGGTGGAGCCGGCCCGGAACTGGCTGCCCACGACCACCGCGTAGACGCCGGCTATGCCGACCTCGGAGTTCAGTGCCACGAGGACGTCGTCGGCGGTGCCACCGCCGGCAGCGCTCTCAGGCAGTACGGCGATGAACAAGGGGATGCCCGCGGCATTCGCCTCGGCTGTGAGCGACGAGATCTCGGCCGAGGACAGCGCATTCTCAGCAGCGGGATCGGAGTACAACGTCTCGCCGCCGCGGAGGGCGGCCGCCGCATCGGCGACGTCGGGAGCCGCGTGGGCTGAGGGCGCCAGACCGACGATCCCGATCAGCAGGGCGAGCAGAGCGGACAGCGAGGAAACCGTTGCGCGACGCATGCCTCCACCGTACGTCACTCCCGCCAACTCCGCCGAGAGGCAGTGACTGGTCGTGAAACTCGCCCATTTTCGGGCATTTCACGACCAGTCACTGCCTCTCGGCGGTGCGGGGGGTGGGTGTTGCTGCTAGTCGACGATGTCGAGGATGGGAGCACCGGTCGACACGGTGGCCCCGACCTCGGCGACCATGTTGGCGATCGTGCCGGAGCGGTGTGCCGTCAGGGGCTGCTCCATCTTCATCGCCTCGAGCACGACGACGAGATCGCCCTCGGCGACCTGCTGTCCGTCCGCCACCTCGATCTTGACGATGGTGCCCTGCATGGGCGCCACGAGGGAGTTGCCCGATGCTGCTCCGCCGGCCTTCGAGCCGCCGGCCTTGCGCCGCTTGGGGCCAGAGCCAGTCGCCGCGGAAGCCGAGGCGCCGAGTCCGGCGGGGACCGTCACCTCGACCCGCTTGCCGCCTACCTCAACGACCACCGTCTCACGGGTGTCGGGCTCGGCCATGCCGTCCGAGGGGCCGGAGTAGGCGGGAATCTGGTTGTCGAACTCGGTCTCGATCCAGCGTGTGTGCACGGTGAACGGGGATCCGGACGCGGGGGCGAAGGCAGGATCATCCACCACAGCTCGATGGAACGTCAGTGCGGTCGCGATGCCGTCGACCTCAAACTCGGCGAGTGCGCGACGAGACCGCTCGAGGGCCTCCTCCCGGGTGGCGCCGGTGACGATCAGCTTGGCAAGCAGGGAGTCGAAGTTGCCACCGATCACGTCGCCGGCCTGGAAGCCGGAGTCCACGCGAACACCCGGGCCACTCGGGGGGTTCCAGGTGAGCAGGGAACCAGGGGCCGGCAGGAAGCCGCGACCGGGATCCTCGCCATTGATGCGGAATTCGATGGAGTGGCCTCGCAGCGCGGGGTCCGGGTAGTCGATGGTGCCGCCGTCGGCGATCCGGAACTGCTCGCGGACCAGATCGATGCCGGCCACCTCCTCGGACACGGGGTGCTCCACCTGGAGTCGCGTGTTGACCTCGAGGAAGGAGATCGTCCCGTCGGTGCCCACGAGGAACTCGCAGGTGCCGGCGTTGACGTAGCCGGCCTCCTTGAGGATGGCCTTGGAGGACTCGTAGAGGCGGGTGACCTGTTCATCGGTGAGGAAGGGCGCGGGTGCCTCCTCGACCAGCTTCTGGTGACGGCGCTGCAACGAGCAGTCGCGGGTGGAGACGACCACGACATTGCCCTCGGCGTCGGCGAGGCACTGGGTTTCCACATGGCGAGGATTGTCGAGGTAGCGCTCGACGAAGCACTCGCCTCGGCCGAAGGCTGCGACAGCCTCGCGAACGGCGGAGTCATACAGATCTGGGATCTCCTCGAGGGTCCGAGCCACCTTGAGGCCACGTCCGCCGCCACCGAAGGCAGCCTTGATGGCGATCGGCAGTCCATGCTCCTTGGCAAAGGCGACGACCTCGTCGGCATCGTTGACGGGGTCGGGGGTTCCCGGAACCTGCGGCGCACCGGCCCGCTGGGCGATGTGGCGCGCAGACACCTTGTCGCCCAAGGAGCGAATGGCGTCGGGGGAGGGTCCGATCCAGGTGAGGCCGGCATCGATCACGGCCTGCGCGAAGTCTGCGTTCTCGGAGAGGAATCCGTAGCCGGGGTGCACGGCATCGGCTCCGGCCTGGCGGGCGGCGTCCAGAATCTTGTCGATCACGAGGTAGCTCTCCGCGGCGGTGGCCCCACCGAGCGCGTAGGCCTCGTCGGCCATGCGCACATGGAGGGCGTCCCTGTCGGGATCGGCGTAGACCGCCACGGACGTGAGGCCTGCGTCCTTGCAGGCGCGGATGACGCGGATGGCGATCTCGCCTCGGTTGGCGATCAGGACGGTATGCACCTCAGGTGGGCCCTTTCTCGTGATCGGGACGAATGACAGGTCCCGCTGGCGCAGCGTATCGGTATAGATAAGTCGTTGGGGCAGGGCTGACTATGGCCTGCCCCACACCGATGGACGCGCATACTGGGAGCGGCGGCGATATCACGGGGTGAGGAGGCGAGTCATGACAGAGCAGCAGGAGTACACCGTCCTGGCGACCTATCCGGACGCGGAACTGCGCGACTACCCCCGGTGCACCGTGGCGGACGTCACCCTCACCGGTTCTGCCGAACGAGTGGGGAATCGCGCCTTCGGGCCTCTGGTGCGCTACATCTCAGCGAAGAATCTGGCCATGACGGCGCCGGTGCTGCAGGCGGAGACCCCTGCAGAGAATGAATGGACCGTCAGTTTCGTGCTCCCTGGTGGACGGGCGCTGACCGATTATCCGGTTCCGGATGACGCCCAGGTGCGCCTGCGCGAGGTCCCACGGCACCTGGCCATGGCCAGCAGATGGACCGGCCGATGGTCCTATGCGACCGTGGAGAAGCGCACGCAGGTGCTCCGGGAGTCGATCGCGGCGCAGGGCCTTCGAGCGCTCGGCCCCCCGGTCTGGGCGAGATATGACCCCCCATGGAAGCCGTGGTTCGCTCGGCGCAACGAGGTCCTCATCGAGGTGGAAGGCGCCACAGATCAGTCCACGTGACCCCGAGCTCTGACAGGAGTCGGCGCACGGTAGGCAGCGACAGTCCGACCACGTTGGAGGGGTCTCCCTCGATGCCTTCGACGAAGGCACCGCCGAGCGCGTCGATGGTGAAGCCACCTGCGACCTGAAGCGGCTCTCCCGTAGCGAGGTAGGCATCCTGCTCCGCCGGCGTAGGAGTTCCGAGGTGGACGACGGTGTTGGCGACGGCGCCCGTCTCCTCCCCAGTACTCGGTCTGACGACCCAATGGCCGGTGCGCAGGACTCCGGATCGGCCCAGCATCTGAGCCCATCGCTCGCGGACCTGATCCTCGGAGGCAGCCTTGCTGAAGGCCTGACCGTCCACGTCGAACACCGAGTCGCAGGCCACCACGAGTGCATCTGGGTCATCGGCGTAGTCGGACGCGACGGCCTCGGCCTTCGCCTGAGCCAGAGCCAGGCAGAGCTCGGCCGGAGTGGCATTCGGCATCTGTGCTTCGATCGCGTCCTCGTCGACGTAGCTGACGTGCACGTCGGGGGACATGCCCGCGTTGCGCAGGAGGAGCAGTCGCGAGGGCGACTGCGACGCGAGAATCAGGCGTGGCATCAGCAGGGTCAGCGAGGCATGGCCGAGGCGCGCCAAGCGCCGTAGCCCGGGCTCAGGGACGGTCGGGTCATGCGACTCTTGCGCGCCCAGAGGCTCAACTTCCTGTCCTCCACGGCCGGTGCGCCACGTCGCGAGAGCACCGTGACCACCACTGCCAACTCCTCAGGGGTGGGGGAGCCGGAGACGACCGTGAATGCCGGTGTGCGAGGCGTCTCGTCGCTCACAGCGGGATGTTCCCATGCTTCTTCGGTGGCCGGCTGGCCCGCTTGTTGCGCAGCGCGCGAAGGGCGCGCGTGATCATCATGCGGGTCTCGTGCGGGAAGATCACTCGATCGATGTAGCCGCGCTCGGCCGCGATGTACGGGTTGGCCAGGGTGTCCTGGTACTCCTCGATGAGGCGCTTGCGCTCAGCCTCAGGATCCGTGGCCTCGGCCAGTTCCTTGCGGTACAGGATGTTGGCTGCCCCCTGGGCGCCCATGACGGCGATCTCCGCGGTGGGCCATGCGAGGTTCAGGTCGGCGCCCAGATGCTTGGAGCCCATGACGTCATACGCGCCGCCGTAGGCCTTGCGCGTGATCAAGGTGACCAGTGGGACGGTCGCCTCGGCGTAGGCGTAGATGAGCTTGGCGCCGCGGCGAATGATTCCGTTCCACTCCTGGTCGGTGCCGGGCAGGAAGCCGGGGACGTCGACAAGCGTGATCACGGGGAGGTTGAACGCATCGCAGGTGCGCACGAAACGTGCTGCCTTCTCTGACGCCTCGATGTCGAGGGTCCCTGCGAACTGCATGGGCTGGTTGGCCACGATCCCGACGGCATGTCCCTCAACTCGACCGAAGCCGCACAGGATGTTCGGGGCGAACAGCGCCTGCGTCTCGAGGAAGTCGCCGTCATCGAGGATGTGCTCGATGACCTTGTGCATGTCATACGGCTGATTGGGGGAGTCCGGAATCAGCGTGTCGAGTTCGTAGTCCTCGTCCGAAAATGCGAGCTCCGACTCCTCCCCGTAGGTCGGGGCGTCCTCGAGGTTGTTGCTGGGCAGGTAGGAGAGCAGAGCCTTGACGTACTCGAGCGCGTCGTCCTCGTCAGAGGCCATGTAGTGCGCGACGCCCGACTTCGTGTTGTGCGTGCGCGCCCCTCCGAGGTCCTCGAACGCGACGTCTTCGCCGGTGACCGTCTTGATGACGTCCGGCCCGGTGATGAACATGTGCGAGGTGCCGTCGACCATGACCGTGAAGTCCGTGATGGCGGGCGAGTAGACGGCACCACCGGCGCATGGGCCCATGATCAGTGAGATCTGGGGAACCACACCTGAGGCGGCGACGTTGCGACGGAAGATTTCGCCGTACATGGCCAGCGAGACGACGCCCTCCTGAATGCGCGCCCCGCCGGAGTCGTTGATGCCGATGACGGGGCAGCCGATCTTCATCGCCAGATCCATGACCTTGACGATCTTCTCGCCGAACACCTCGCCGAGGGAGCCGCCGAACACGGTGAAGTCCTGCGCGAACACGCAGACCGGACGGCCGTCGATCGTGCCGTAGCCCGTGACGACGCCGTCACCGTACGGGCGGTGCTTCTGCTGCCCGAAGTTGTGCGAGCGATGGCGCGCCAGGCCGTCGATCTGCTGGAAGGAATCCTCATCCAGAAGTTCGAGCACACGCTCCATGGCGGTCTTCTTGCCGCGCGCATGCTGCTTCTCGATGGCCTTGTCACGACCGCCCTGAGCCTCGGCTCGACGACGCGACAGCTCAGCCGCCTTGCCCGCCGTGGTGTGCGGATCGGGTGTGTTCTCGTCGACGGTCGCCGCGCTCATCGCTCCTCCTAGGCCTCGATTGCGTACCTTAGTGGGGTGAACTTCATCGGAGTGCCGAAGGCACAGGGAAGTGACGAGCGTCCCATGGCGGATCTCAGCGCGGACCGAGTGGAGGAGTTGCTGCGCGCTCGTGGCCTCATCTGGCCGTTGCCTGTCATCGTCGACGTGACCGGATCGACCAATGCCGATGTCGAGGCGTTGGCCCGAGCGGGGGCATCCGAGGGAACGAGCGTGGTGGCCGACCAGCAGACCGCGGGTCGCGGTCGACTCGATCGCACCTGGGAGAGCCCCCCGGGCGGCGGCCTGTGGGTGTCGGTGCTCCTGCGACCGGGGGACGTGCCGGCGGATCGACTTCCGTGGCTGCCCCTGGCCGCCGGGGTCGCGGTGACGGACGCACTGCTCGACGCATGCTCGGTTCGGGCGGAGCTGAAGTGGCCGAACGACATCGTGGCCATTGCGGCAGCCTGCGGTGGCTCAGAGGGACCACGGAAACTGGGGGGCGTTCTGAGCATCGTGGTGCCAGGCGATGACGGCATGGGGGTGATCCTCGGCATCGGAGTCAACGTGAACATGGGCAGTGCCGACCTGCCGTCACCTCGGGCCACGTCGGTGCTTCTTGAAGGCGGCCGAGTCGATCGCGGGGAACTGCTCGCCGCACTCCTGCAGGCTTTGGCGGCCCGGGTGGAGCAATGGCGGCAGGGTGATCCGGTGCTGGTGACGGACTACCGGACCCGGTGCACCACCATCGGCAGGCACGTCGACGTAGAGCTTCCCGGTTCGGCTGTCCTCACGGGGATCGTCACGGGGATCGACGATGACGGGCACCTGCTGGTGTCGGACGGAGAATCCACCACGACGATCACCGCAGGCGACGTGATCCATGCCACTATCTGACTCATGAGCTACCCGCAGAAGCTTCTGGCCCAGGGCGAGACCATCTCCTTCGAGATGCGCCCCCACTGGCGCGCCTTGTTCGTGCCGGCAATTGTGCTTCTCGCGACGGTCTTCGCGGTGACCTGGCTGTACTTCTGGATCGACACCACCCAGTTCGGTGGAACGGTGATGCGGTGGATCGTGCTGGGGGCGGGGCTGCTCATCCTGGTGCTCTGGGCGGCGCTTCCGTTCCTGCGCTGGGTCACCACGGAATACGTCTTCACCGATCGTCGGATCATCGTCCGGTCGGGCATCATCACGAGGCAGGGGCGCGACATGCCACTGGCCAAGGTCAACGACGTGTCGTTCAAAGTGCCGGTGATGGGGCGGATCCTGAACTATGGGGAGCTCGACATCCAGTCAGCAGGAGAGAACGACGGCCTGTCCATCGCCGATGTGCCTGATGTCGAGCAGATCCAGCGGACGGTCTACGAGCTGATCGAGGCCGACGACGCGCGGCGTCGCGGTGGCTCGCATGCTGTTGAACCGCCGCTCCCTGAGTAGCCGTATGCCGCGTTGGGGTCTCGTCCAGATTGGGAGAGGACGCGACTAGATAGGGGTGGAGGCGTCTCGCTCGGCGAGCTCGGCCTCGGCGCTGTCGGCCGGGTAAGTGGCGAATTCTCCGGATGGGTCGCCGATGGCGGGGAAGACCCAACGTCGGTAGGACCAGAATCGGAAGAGCGTGCCGAGCCCGACGCCGATCACATTCGCGCTGATGTTGTCGGCGAGGGCCGAGTCGAAGCCCAACAGGTAGTGGCTGATCCACAGGCAGGAGACGGAGATGACCATTGCAGCGCCGTTCAGCAGGAAGAACAGCAGGTACTCACGTCCCATGTTCGTGCGCGCACGATGCCGGAACGTCCAATAGCGGTTGGCGAAGTAGGCGAAGGTCGTCGCGACGGCGACGCTGACGATCTTCGAGGTGATGGGCCGGTCGGGGAGGACACCGCCGTAGAGGAGCACATTGAACAGCCCGACGTCGATGACGAACGCGAGTCCACCGACGATGCCGAACTTGGCGATCTCATGGACCAGAGCGCGTATAGGCGCGTAGAAGCGCTCTCGTAGGGAGACAGGCGCCTGCGAGTCTTCCGCGGCGGCCTCGGGCATGGCGGGGAGTCTAGATGGTCACCGAGTAGGTTTCCCCTGTGCATCCAGACGGGGCGCCTCGCGTGGGCATGGTCGGCGGAGGGCAGCTTGCCCGGATGAGCGCCGCCCCAGCTGCGGCACTGGGTATCGACTTCCGGGTTCTCGCGTCTGACCTGCGTGAGTCGGCCGCGCAGGTCGTCCATGACGTCGTTCTGGGCGCACACGACGATCTGGAGTCCTTGAAGCGCCTGGCCGAAGGCTGTGCTGTGGTCACCTTCGACCACGAGCATGTGCCGCCGGCGCACTTGGAGCAGTTGGAGGCCATGGGTGTGGCCGTTCGCCCGGGCCCGTCAGCTCTCTTCCATGCGCAGGACAAGGTGCACATGCGCCAGGCGTTAACCGACATCGGGATTCCGTGTCCGCGATGGCGGGTCGTCGACGCCCGCGATCATGTCGAGTCCTTCGCCGAAGAGGTGGGATGGCCCGTCGTGATGAAGACGTCTCGCGGGGGATACGACGGCCGTGGAGTGTGGGTGGTGGACGACCCCGCGCAGGCCGCCGAGGTGCTGAACGTCCCCCTGGCTGCTGGGGCGCAATGGCTGGTCGAGGAGCGCATCGATTTCGTTCAGGAGCTGTCGGCGCAGGTGGCGCGTTCCCCGCATGGCCAGGCGGTCGCCTACCCGGTCGTGCGAACCGTGCAGGCGAATGGCATCTGCTCTGAGGTCGTCGCGCCGGCTCCCGGGCTGGCAGCCGAGCGAGCTGTCGCTGCTCAGGAACTCGCGCTGCGTATCGCCCGTGATCTCAACGTCACCGGCATGCTCGCTGTTGAGCTCTTCGATGATGGCGCGCACCTCTACGTCAACGAGCTTGCGATGCGACCGCACAACTCAGGTCACTGGACCATCGAGGGTGCGCGAACCAGCCAGTTCGAGAACCACCTCCGGGCTGTGCTCGACCTGCCCTTGGGCTCTCCTGCTGCGGTTGCCCCGCATGCAGTCATGGTCAACATCCTCGGAGGGGACGTGCCTGATCTGTACTCGGCGTACCGTCATGTCATGGCGCGCGATCCGGGGATCAAGGTCCACCTGTATGGCAAGCAGGTGCGCCCGGGGCGCAAGGTCGGGCATGTGACCGTCGTCGGGAACGATCTGGACGATCTGCTGGCGCGTGGCCGTCACGCCGCCGACTACTTCATGGGAGTGATCGATGAGTGAGCGTCCGGCAGTGGCAATCTGCATGGGAAGTGACTCCGACTGGCCGGTCATGCAGGCGGCTGCTGGCATCCTCGAGGACTTCGGCGTGCCCTTCGAGGCCATGGTGCTGTCGGCCCACCGCATGCCACTGGAGATGGTCGACTTCGGCTCGTCGGCCGTTGACCGTGGCTTCAAGGTGATCATCGCGGGAGCTGGGGGAGCCGCCCACCTGCCCGGCATGCTCGCGTCCCTGACGCCGCTGCCCGTCATCGGCGTTCCGGTTCCTCTGTCGACTCTCGATGGCATGGACTCGCTGCTGTCCATAGTGCAGATGCCTGCGGGCATCCCGGTGGCGACGGTCGCGATCGGAAATGCGCGCAATGCGGCCCTGCTCGCCGTGCGAATTCTGGGCACGGGGGACGCGGATCTCGTCACGGCGATGAAGACCTATCAGGAGAACCTCAACGTCGAGGCGAAGGCAAAGAACGCGAACCTGACGCGCGACTGAGCGAGGCTAGCCTCGCTCGTTGCACCACCGCCACTCAAGCGCACCACCGCCGAGAGGCAGTGAATGGTCGTGAAACGCCCGAAAACTGACCGGTAGCGCGACCATTCGCTGCCTCTCGGCGGTCAGGGGCGGGCGAGTTCGACCTTCGGGCAGCGGTCCATCACCATCGTGAGGCCCGCGGCCTCCACCCGAGCCGCCGCCGCTTCATCGACCACGCCGAACTGGAACCACACCGCCTTGGCGCCCGCCGCGATCGCCTGGTCAGCGAACTGGCCGGCGCGATCGGCGCGGACGAAGACATCGACGACATCGGGAGGCCCCACAGTCAGTGCCGCCTCGGCGATGGTGGCGTATCCCTGCTCGCCATGCACCACCTCTGCGCGCGGATAGATCGGCACGATTCGGCGGCCGTGGTCCTGCAGGGTGCGCGCCACCCAGTAGGCATCGCGCTCAGGGTTGTCGCCCAGCCCCACGACGAACCACGTGGGCATGGCCAGGACGTCCTGAATCTCCGCGGACGTGTTCATCGAAGCTCAGGCGGTTGGGCGGCCGAGGGCGCGATACGTCCAGCCGGCTGATCTCCACTGTGCAGGGTCAAGGGCATTGCGGGCGTCGATGACGTGCTTGGCAGCGACGATCCCGTCGAGGATCGTCGGATCGAGTTCGCGGTACTCCCGCCACTCCGTTCCGAGGACCACGAGTTCAGCGCCGCGCATTGCCTCGGTGATGTCCTGCACGTAGGACATGTGCGGGTAGACGCGCTCGGCGTTGCTCAGCCCCTTCGGATCATGGACGACGACGTCGGCGCCGGCGTTGCTCATCGCTACGGCCACGTCGAGGGAGGGCGAATCGCGCACGTCGTCGCTGTCGGGCTTGAAGGTCGCACCGAGAACCGTGATGCGTCGATTGCGGAAGGCGCCCCCGAGTGCCTCGCGAGCCAGATCGACGGTGTGGGCGCGGCGGCGCAGGTTGATCTGGTCGACCTCGCGCAGGAAGGCCACAGCCTCGTCGGCCCCCAGCTCGCCGGCACGTGCCATGAAGGCACGAATGTCCTTGGGCAGGCACCCGCCGCCGAAGCCCAGGCCGGCCGCGAGGAATCGGTTGCCGATGCGCGGGTCGTAGCCGATCGCCTCGGCCAGTTGAGTGACATCGGCCCCGGCAGCCTCACACACCTCCGCCATCGCATTGATGAAGGAGATCTTGGTCGCCAGGAACGAGTTGGCTGCCACCTTGACCAGTTCAGCCGTGGGAAAGTCGGTGACGAGGAAGGGCGTGCCCTCGGCGGTGACGGGCGCGTAGACCTCGCGCAGCAGATCCTCCGCGCGCTGCGAACGCACGCCGACGACGAGCCTGTCGGGGTGAAGGGTGTCCTGGACGGCGAAGCCCTCGCGGAGGAACTCCGGGTTCCACGCCACCTCGACGCCAGCAGCTGCCTTCGTGGCGAGTAGGTCGGCGAGGGCTGCCGCGGTGCCGACGGGAACGGTGGACTTGCCCACCACGAGAGCGTCCGGCTTCAGGTGGGGGGCCAGCGCCTCGACTGAGCCGAAGACCTGCGACATGTCGGCCCGCTGGGCGCCGGCGGCCTGCGGGGTGCCTACGCAGATGAAGTGCACGTCCGCGAAATCGGCCACCTCCTCCCACGAGGTGGTGAAGTGCAGTCGCCCGGCCTCGATGTTGCGTTGCAGGACCTCGTCCAGGCCCGGCTCATAGAAGGGAACGCGTCCCTGTGTCAGCAGGGCGATCTTGGCCGGATCGACGTCGAGGCCGATGACCTCGAAGCCGAGTTCAGCCATGCAGGCGGCGTGGGTCGCACCGAGGTATCCGGTGCCGATGACCGAAAGGCGAGGCATGCGGTAAGGCTAGTAGTGTGTCGCCCGTGGCCGGAAACAAGGACTTCCAACAATTCAATCTGAGCGAGGAGCATGAGGCCCTGCGGGAGGCCGTTCGTGCCCTGGCGGACGACAAGATCGCTCCCCGCGCGGCAGACATCGACGAGACCGGGGAGTTCCCCTGGGATGTCTACGAGGCGCTGCGTGCATCGGGATTCCACGCGATCCATATCCCCGAGGAGTTCGGCGGCGAAGGCGGCGACGCCCTGGCTGCCTGCCTGGTGATCGAGGAGGTGGCGCGGGCGTGCGGCTCGAGCGCACTGATCCCGGCCGTCAACAAGCTCGGCACCTTGCCGCTCATGCTCGCAGCGGACGAGACGCTGCTGAAGACGTACCTGCCGGAGGTTGCCGGGGGCGAGGCGATGTTCTCCTACGCCCTCTCCGAGCGAGAGGCGGGCAGCGACGCGGCAGCGATGAAGACGCGGGCCGTGGCCAACGGCGATGCGTGGGTCCTCAATGGCCAGAAGAGCTGGATCTCCAATGCGGGAGTGTCCAGCTACTACACCGTCATGGCGGTGACGGACCCCGACGCCGGACCCAAGGGCATTTCCGCCTTCGTCGTGCATGGCGACGATGAGGGCTTCTCCCTGGGCACGCCGGAGCGCAAGCTCGGCATTCACGGCTCGCCCACCCGCGAGATCCTCTTCGACAACTGCCGTATCCCGGCCGATCGCATCGTCGGCGAGCCCGGCACCGGATTCCAGACCGCCATGCGCACGCTGGATCACACCCGTATCACGATCGGTGCCCAGGCCGTGGGCATCGCGCAGGGGGCGCTCGATGTGGCCACGGCGTACGCCAAGGACCGCCAGCAGTTCGGAAAGTCGATCTCGTCCTTCCAGGGCATGCAGTTCATGCTGGCCGACATGGCCATGAAACTTGAAGCGGCGCGGCAGCTCATCTACGTTGCCGCCGCCAAGAGCGAGCGCGAGGACGACGACCTGACCTTCTTCGGGGCAGCGGCCAAGTGCTTCGCCTCTGATGTCGCCATGGAGATCACCACCGATGCGGTGCAGGCTCTGGGCGGTGCCGGGTACACCAAGGACTGGCCGGTGGAGCGGATGATGCGTGATGCCAAGATCACCCAGATCTACGAGGGCACGAATCAGGTCCAGCGCATTGTGATGGCGAAGAAGCTCCTCGGTCGCTGAGCACTCGAGTGAGGCACGCAACCGTCCCATCGATGAGCGTGTCGGCGAATACAGTGGTGCTGTGACGCCACCGCAGCTTGCCGGAACCCGAGTCCGGGCTCGGCGCAGTGATGAGCACTGGGACGTGCGGGTGGAGCGCCTGCAGGATCTGAGTGCGCTGGCGGTCATGTCCGTCGACGCAGCGATGCTCACCTCCATCGAGGTGATGGTGGCGCGATGGAGTCCGCCTGGCGATGGGTGGATCGGCCAACCACGAGTTCCCGGCGTGACCACGATGCAGATCGAGCCCAAGGGCACGGGAGTCGTCGTGCGCCTGGGCGTGGCAAGTCCGATCGATGCGTCCGTGCTCCTCGCTGGCTGCCTCAGATGCCTGATCCCCGTGCCCCGAGGGACCGGCCGTCGGCTCACCTTTGCTCCCGGACTTCCTGCATCGGCGGGGATGCTGGCTGGTCGACTGGTGGATGCGTTCACGTCGGGGGAGACACGTGATGCGCATGTGCGCCGCGCCGACGTGCTGGTGATTCCCGAAGGAGACACCGGAGCGGACCCGCACGGCCCCGAGCGGGCCACCACGGTGAGAGTCGGGGCCACGACCTGGATGCGCGGAAGCTACGTGTTCAACGTCTGCGTCGATCCGCAGGTGCAACGACCCATTGGGCGGCGCTCACTGCCGGCCACGAGTATTGCGACGGCATCGACCACCGGTGGTGTTGTCACCCTGACGACGGACGCGGAGCGCGTCATTCTGGGCAGAGCGGTGACGGCATCGAGTGCCCGCGCGCTGCGTTCGGTCGGTGCGGTGATCGCGCCTGACCTGCCCGTCACCGTCGCACGACAGTTGAACGCATGCGGTGTGCTCACGGCGGCATCGGCTGACGAGCTGCCCCCCGCCGATGATGCGCTGGCTTGGCAGATCAGGAGCGTGCATGAGCGCCGACACGCCCTGCGTCAGTACGGACCGACGCCTGCGTTGGATGAATGGCCCACCGTGAGCGTTCTGCTCGTGACTCATCGATCGGACTTCCTCGAGCATGCATTCGCGCAGCTCCGGGGCCTGTCCTATCCGCACCTTCAGGTCGTGGTCGGCATGCATGGTGATGCCGTGGATGCGGTCCGCGTCTCTTCACTCGCCGAAGGGCTGTCGTGCGAGGTGACCACTGTCTCCATCGATGGCACGGTCACGCTGGGCGAGGCCCTGCAGATCTGCTCGAGTCGCGCTGAGGGCCAGCTCATCACGAAGATGGACGACGACGACTACTACGGCCCAGAGCACATCTGGGATCTCGTTCTGGCTCGCGAGTACTCCGGCGCGACGATTGTCGGGAAGGCCCTGGACTGGATTCACCTGACCTCGTCGGAAGTCACCGTGTTCCGGCCCACGTACCCGGCGGAGAAGTACGCCCGATTCGTCGCGGGTGGCACGATCCTGATCTCGCGCGCGGATCTCGCGGATATCGGTGGCTGGCGGCCCGTTCCGAGATCTGTCGATCGCGCGCTGCTCGACACCGTGCTGGATGAAGGCGGTCTCGTCTATCGAACGCACGGACTCGGATACATCTACGTCCGACGGTCGTCAGGGCACACGGCCACGGTGCGAGATGACCATTTCCTGAAGAAGGTTGCGGCCACTCATGAGGGCCTGCTTCGGCACGAGGTGTTCGGGACGGATCGATGACTCAGGACGCCTGGCCCTCGGTGTCGATCGTCATGACGGTCATCAACGAGGAGCGACACCTCGCAGACGTCATCGATAGGCTCCTGCTGCAGGACTACCCGGGCGAGCTGGAGATCGTCGTCGCGGTCGGACCGTCCAAGGACCGCACGCATGACGTGGCACGCGCAGTCGAGCGGGAACACGATCACGTCACCGTGGTCGACAATCCGAGTGGTCGGACACCCGCGGGGTTGAATGCAGCCATTGCCGCCAGCACGGGCGAGGTCATCGTGCGGATCGATGGGCATGCGATGGTTCCGTCTGACTATGTGCGCACGGGAGTGCGAGTGCTGGGCGAGACGGGTGCGGACAATGTCGGCGGCGTCATGGCTGCTGAAGGAACGAACGACTTCGAGAACGCGGTTGCTCGAGCGATGACCTCCGTCTTCGGTGTGGGCGGTGCGTCCTTCCATGTGGGCGGCGAGGCGGGGCCGGCCCTGACCGTCTACCTCGGGTGCTTTCGCAGGGAGGCGCTGGATCGCGTTGGCGGGTATGACGAGACGATGGTGCGGGCCCAGGACTGGGAGATGAACCTGCGCATCCGCGAGAGTGGCGGCATCATCTGGTTCACGCCTGAAATGCACGTGACCTATCGCCCACGACACACCCTGGGTGGATTGGCGCGGCAGTACCACGACTACGGCAGATGGCGACGCGAGGTGGCCAGACGCCACCCGGACACCGTCTCTCTTCGGTACCTCGCTGCTCCTGCGGCGGTGTCGGCCATCGCAGCGGGGGTGGTGCTCGCCGGGGTCGGTCTCGCCGCTCGCTCGCTGGCCCTCACGGCACTCGGCCTTGCCGCTCCCGTGGGGTATGCGGTGGCGAATCTCGCGGCCAGCGTCGTCAGCGCCCGTCACTCGCCTGCGCTGTCGGCATCGTCTGCCGTGCGGCTGCCGGTCGTCTACGCAACCATGCATGGCTCATGGGGGCTGGGCTTCCTGCGTGGCCTGCCTCGGCGTGAGCGAGGAGACACGTGATGTTCCGGCGCAAGCCGCTGCGCTGGTCGATCGTGGTGTCTGCACCGCGTCCGCCCGCCGGCGACCAGTGGGGCGACACCGTGTTCGCGCGGGATCTCGTCGCCGCCCTGGAACGAGCCGGTCACAGGGCCAAGGTCGTCTTCCGGCCGGGGGCCGAGAGCGAGGGCCGCGAGTCGGACGATGTGGTCGTCGTGCTTCGCGGGCTCAATCGCGTGGTGCCTCGTCGTGGGAAGGCGGCGTGGTTTCTGTGGGTGATCAGCCATCCGGAGCTGGTCGACATCGATGAGCCGGCACAGTACGACGCCGTCTTTGCGGCCAGCGCGCACTGGAGTCGAGCCGTCGACTTCGGGGTGCCGGTCACGCCGCTGCTTCAAGCGACCGCACCGGAGCGATTCACGCCAGATGCGGGCGCCGGTGACTCCGGGGCTCCAGTGCTCTTCGTGGGTTCCACGCGTGGTGAGTATCGTCCCGCGGTGCGAGCCTGTGTGGCTGCGGGCATCGAGGTCGACGTGTACGGCGTCGGCTGGTCGGAGTACCTGCCCGCCGAGCGCATCGCCGGGGAGTTTCTCGACCCCGCGGACCTCCCGCGTGCCTATGCCAGCGCCGGCGTCGTCCTCAATGACCATTGGCCCGACATGGCGCAGGAGGGGTTCTTGTCGAACCGGCTGTTCGATGCGACGGCGACGGGCGCCAGGGTCCTGAGCGACCAGGCCACCGGGCTGAACGAGGTCTTCGGTGATGTCGTGACGACGTACTCAACGTCGGAGGAACTCGTGCAACGACTGGAGGCAGACCGGTCGACTGCATTCGCCGACCGGGAGACGCGGCTGGCATTGGCGCAGAAGGTCGCCCGCGAGCACAGTTTCGATGCGCGAGCCGCCGTACTCATCGAGCGAGCAAGGCTGCTGCGCTGATCGACCACTCGCAGGGCGTCAGAGGTGCTCGTTCGCGCGGGTGAGGTCCTCCTCGAAGTCCACTTCCACTGCGAAGAGATCCTTGATGTCGTAGGGCAGTACTCGAGCGGCATCGTTAGCGATCATCAGTTCGATTCCGCGCTCGAAGTAGTCGCCGTCCGTGCACTCGGCGAGGCGCGTGATCAACGTGGCCTTATCCGATGCACTGACGTAGTTGATGCCGACTGCTTCGCCGAGGGCGTCGCTCACCTGCTTGGACAACTGGTCGACGAACCCGTCGGCGTCGACGGTGTACTTGACCTCCTCCTCGCCGACGACTGCGGTGTTGACGCAGATGAACGACTGCTCTGCATCAATGAGGTCCTGAACGCGGGTGAGGACAGTCGGGTCGAACACGACGTCACCGTTCATCCACAGCACGCCACCCTCGCCGGAGAGTCGCAGTGCCTTCAGCAGGCTGCGGTTGGTGTTCGTCTGGTCGTAGACCTCGTTGTAGACGTATGACACGTCCGGGAACGCCTCGAGGATGAGTTCGAGCTTGAAGCCGACGACAGTGGAGATGCGCACCTCAGGAAACGCCGTGCGGAGATTCTCGATCTGCTGCTGCATGATCGTGCGTCCGTCGGACAAGGGGGTCAAGGGCTTTGGCCACGGGCGTCCCAGTCGGGTTCCCATACCTGCGGCAAGGATGACGGCCTGCACCGGCACGATGGCTCCTGTCGTCGATCAGTCGAGTCCCGTCATCGTAGGCCAGCGACCGAGGCGACCTGAATTGTCGTGTCGTGATCCCGACGAGGTGAACGTGTCTGCGTCATCGTCGTGCGTAGAGTGGGGCATCGTGCGAGCGAGGAGAACGATGTGAGTGACATCGACGATCGACCCCCTCGCCCCTCGATCGCCGAAATCCGCGAGGTGTGCCAGCCGCCGGCGGTGACGGGGCGCCGAAACTCGGAGCACTGGGTGGCGGATGTCTATCTCAGGCGATGGTCGCCGTATCTGACACGACTCCTGCTGCGCACGCCGATAACGGCCAACGGCGTGACCTGGCTGATGGTGGCAACAGGAGCATCAGCGGCCTTCGCTCTGCTCATCCCGGGACTGGCCGGTGCCACGCTCGCTGCGATTCTCGGCCAGCTGCAGATGCTCTGGGATTGCAGCGACGGTGAGGTCGCGCGCTGGCGCAGGACGACATCGCCCAAGGGCGTGTTCATCGACCGCGTCGGCCATTACACGGCTGAGGGACTCATCCCCATTGCCTTGGGGCTGCGCGCGGCGGGCTTCCCCGAGGCGGGCTGGCCGGACTCACCGTGGCCGCTCATCGGGGCTCTCATCTCGGTGATGGTGCTCTACAACAAGGCACTCAACGACATGGTCCACGTCTCACGCGCCTACAACGGACTGCCCCGGTTGGAGGATAAGGCGAGTGTGGCCCAGCCGCACCGCAGCGGACTTCGCCGACTTCGCTCGATGACGCGATTCTTCCCCTTCCATCGGGCCTACCACTCGGTCGAGCTCACGTTGCTGGCCTTGGCGGCCGCGATCGGCGATGCCATCGTCGGTGACCTCTCCGTGACGCGCCTGTTGGTCGCATTCCTCGCCGTCTTCGGAGTCCTGACGATCGTCGGACACCTGGCTTCCATCCTCTCGTCGAGTCGGCTGCGATGAGCGTGGGACTGCCTCGTTTCGGGGTGGTGGTCCTGACCATGGGGCAGCGACCCGATGACCTGCAACGTGGTCTTGAGTCGCTGCTCGGGCAGCAGGGCGTTGAGACCGACATCCTCGTGGTGGGCAACGGCTGGGTGCCGACCGATCTGCCCGAGCAGGTGCGCGCTCTTGCCCTGCCGGAGAACGTAGGAATCCCCGCGGGTCGCAATGCAGGGGTGCCGGAAGTTGAGGGGGAGCTGCTCTTCTTCCTGGACGACGACGCCTGGCTGCCCGATCCGAACTTCCTGCGAGAGGTGGCCGACCGCTTCCGGTCTGACCCGGCGCTGGGGCTGATCCAGCCCCGCGTGGTGGATGCCACCGGCCTGCCGTCGCCGCGGCGCTGG